>Ga0247733_1000022_pt1 | contig 275395 bp, 246 predicted proteins | sample UWRJL043104R2_FD_180932 | JGI IMG/M metagenome (GOLD analysis project Ga0247733, IMG submission 180932) | Plant litter microbial communities from Arlington Agricultural Research Station in Wisconsin, United States - UWRJ-L043-104R-2 | ecosystem: Environmental > Terrestrial > Plant litter >... | reverse complement strand
GGTCTCAAGGCCGCCCCAGCCCTCGCCACAGGCAACTGCTTCATCCTCAAGCCCTCAGAAAAGACCCCTCTTTCCTCCCTCGCCCTCGGCACCCTCATCAAAGAGGCTGGTTTCCCACCAGGTGTCTTCCAGATCCTTGCTGGTGACGGTACCACCGGTGCCCTCCTTGCTAGCCACATGAGGATCCGCAAGGTGTCCTTCACCGGCTCCATCCCTACGGGCAAGAAGATCCAAGAGATGGCCGCAAAGTCCAACCTGAAGCGCGTCACTCTCGAGCTCGGCGGCAAGTCTCCAGCCGTCATCTTCGATGACGCCAACCTCGACAACGCAGTAACATGGACGGCCAACGCCATCACTGCCAACACTGGCCAGGTTTGCTTCGCCGCTTCGCGTGTCTACGTGCAAGAAGGCATCTACGAGAAGTTCATCCAGAAGTACAAGGAGGCTATTCAGGCCAAGACAAAGGAGGTTGGTGACCCGGAGACAGACGGCACCAACATCGGGCCCCTTGTCGACGAGGCACAGTTCAAGCGCGTCACTGGCTTTATCGAGCGGGGACAACAAGGCCAGGGCAAGCTTCTCGTCGGCGGTCAGCGTATCGGCGACAAGGGCTACTACATCGAGCCCACCGTCTTCACCGACGTCGATGTCAACTCTGAGATCCATACCCAGGAGATCTTCGGCCCGGTGTCCGTCGTACGGTCTTTCAAGACCGAGGAGGAGATCATGGAGCTCTCCAACAACACCAACTTTGGTCTGATGGCTGGTGTGTTCACACAAGACGTCAACAAGGCACTACGTGTAGCCAGTGAGTTCGACTCGGGCATGGTCGGTATCAACTGTGTCAGCTTGATGTTCACTATGACGCCATTTGGTGGATCGAAGGAGAGCGGATTGGGACGCGAGTGTGGTATTCATGCGTTGAGGGCATTTACGGAGCCGAAGACTATCATGGTGAATTTGACGTATTAGGTCTAATAGGGTGGATGATGATGTTATGTAATATGATCTTAGATGAGATGCACTGCCGCATTACAAACGAATTGTGCCTTTCTTGCATCATACTGATATGTCGTTTCTGCTGGAGCACCTGGTTGACTTTACGCATCATCTTCAGGCGACGTGATAGTTTACACAGTGACTTTGTTACTCGCGTACTCATACGAAACGAACAGTGAGGTTGGCAGAGTTGCCATGTGATAGCAGATCGTGATGATCGTAGAGGTTACACAAATCCTTAACATTTGCCATTCAATCCTGCTACTTTCTTGTGACCTTGCGCGGGCCCAATGGAACATCACGCGTCTACAATTTATGCGATACAATTGTCTTATTTCAATATTCTCAAAAACTTTCCTCGCTCTCTACGGAATTACCTTAGCCCCCCTCATCCGATCAAACACCAATCCCCAAGCTTTACCTGTCCCTCTCTCCTCCGTGAATCCCGTCCCGTACGTCTTACTCATATCATACTGCCTGTCAAAGTCAAACTGCGTCATCAAAAAGTACTCGAACCCCGGGAACGTCATGGGACTATCCGCATGGCCTTTCTGCAAGCCCTTGCTCTCCTCCAGCTTCTTCCACACATTGATATGTTCCTTGATGTACTTGCGCATTTCCGGGGGATTGGCGGTAGGACCCGTGCCCTTCAGGCCAAAGTAGGCGCAGAGGATAGGCCATTTCTTGGACCAGGATGAGGGGGACTTCTCGTCCGCAACGTTGTATCCAGTTCCTTTTTCGACGTTCGAGGGGTTGAGGGAGAGGTGGATGGTTTGGCGGGCAATCATGTCGGAGCTGCTGTCGTTGCTGAGTGCCTTCCAACTCTTCTCTGTGCCAGGGAATGGCGCTTCGGCACCCTCGCCTTCGACTTCGCGCCATAGACTCAGATAAATGCCCATAGATGTGCCGAGGGAGTAGAAGTTCTGGTTGGGTACAAAGCCGATGATAATGTCTGGGCGGGTGTCGCACCAGCTCCACGTTTTGTCTTTTGCGAAGGTCGCAAGCCAGTCCATTTGGGGGTGGTAGAAGAGGGCATCGTGGTAGGGTGCTTTGAGGCGGGGTTGGGACTCTTTGTGCGGGACTTGAAGGTAGTCTGTTGGGTGGGCGTCTAGGAGGTGGCAGCCGTCTGTGAGCGGAACTTTGTTAGCTTTTGCGCACAGAAAGAAGGGCCCATGGGGAAGTGGAAGCACTGAAGATGGCACATACACATCTTCGCTCCCGTCTGAAGTACCAAAAACTCCAACTGCGGCGATAGCTTATCCGCCGCAATTGTACTCCTTTTGAACATCGCCACCGCATCCTCCAATTCCTGCTTGAAATCCGTATTTGCCTTGTACGCAAGGAAGTACACATGCGTCACCTCCCCAATGTCGGGAATCTTCTCCTTCAAAGTTGCCTCAAGCTCATCCTGCGAGCCCTTGAGCAAATCGATACCAGACACGATGTTCAAGCGCGGATCGTTGGGCCATTGCGACTGCTCCTGCGAAAGCGGACGATTTGTGAGGGCGTGGACGCGCTTCCAAACGCCAGTTTTGGGGTAATCGTTGAGGAGCTCGTTGATGAAGGACCAGCCTGTTACGCCTGAGGCGCCGAATACGAGGGCGGATTTGGACATTTTACAGGTTCAAGTTCGAATCAGTTCAATTGACGTCAACCAGGTACTTCAGTAAACAAAATATACCAGACCCTTAGATTTCCCGTCTAATTCTCATCCAAAAAGTCCCACCACGTACCCCTTCCTGTGACCACTCTCTACCCCGCCACCAAAGCTTAAGCTTCTCCACACCACCGTGAGCGGAATACCCCTCCCCCTCGGATCCCTCTTCCACGATCGCGGATCCCTGCGCATCCATGTGCTATACCTTAGCTGCATAGACGAGTGTTGGCGTCCATGCACCTTGTAAATCCACAGCCGCACGACTCGTGTCTCGCGTGGAAAACGTTACCCATTTTCCGATTTTCCGATTATCCGGGGATGGAATGGGTGGTCCCCGCTTTTCAGCTAGAGCGATTTGCAAGGCTTACCCCGCGGGGAAGTATGATTTGAGTCGCAAGTTTGGAGCTAGGAGCCCGATGAAAGGATGTTCTTTGTCGAAGGTGGCGAGTAAGTGGGAACGGAGTTGGGCGCTGGCTACGGTCATGCATCAAAGTGGGCCAAGGTTTTGGAAAGAAATTGGGATGCGTGCATACGCAACATGATAAAATTTCTAACGTAATTGATTCAGAAAAGGGATGAGTTGATGGTGTCACTTTTGGTGACTGTCGTGGAAGTCGCGACAGCCAAACGACTGACACCGTGACGGGAACCGCACTGTAGTGAAGATGTCAGCATGAGCTCCCATTTCAGTGTCACTCTGATCGACAACAAATGCAAGGTACGGAGAATATCATTATCAGATATTAGATTTCATCCAACAAGTATTAAGGTCAAGCCTCGAATGCATGAATATATTCAGCATAGTATATCCAATTTTGCCAATCTGTAGCGGCATCTAATGGAAAACATTCTTCTCAGCATTAACATCGTTCTCCAAGAAGATCTCCGTCTTATTCGTCATCTTCTTCCCAACATCTTCACACGCGAAGCAGAAGATCAAACCGACAACACCGAAGCTCAAACTGCTCAAAGCCACAATCTTGAGCCCATGCGCATAACTCCACTGAAAAGCCAGACCGGCAGCTGCAAGAGCTTCTTCCGTGGTACCGGGCACAGCTGCAATGGCAGTTGCACCAAGTGGAAATGCGGCGAGGAGCTTCTGTGCGTTTTCTTGTGTCATGCCCGCTGCAACGGCGGCGGCGGGAAGAGTAGCAGCAGCACGTCTTGTTTGCTACATGTAATTAGCGAATGCGTAATCTCATTCAAGGGTATACAAACAGTATTCGTGAGGATCGTCGTATATATGGCCTGCGCCAGAGAGCCACCAGCATAACGAGCCATACCAGCAAGACCACCAGAGAATCCGAGGTCTTGTTGCGGAACTCCGAGTTGAGTAAATGCAACAGACTCATACTGGGCCCATCCAAAGAACGTGGCGTTGACGCAGCAGAAACCAATCATGAGCTCTTTGTTAAAGGGAGTCACGAGCGCCATCAGGGCGCCGAAGAGCGTCATGCCAGTCCAGGTTCCGATGAGCGTCCATTTCCAGTGGCCTAGAAGGTTGCCAAACCCCATGAGAAGAAGAGCACCAAAGACGAGGCCGACGTTCGGCGGGAGTGTGAGGAGCATTTCGGTGCTGCGGGATGTAGTGGGGGTAATGTAGAAGATATTCACCATTGTTGGCCTGCGTGGTGGTTAGCGAGGCTCTATTCGATCTCGTAGGTAGTAAGACTTACCAAATGATGTTAACGCTGTAGTAGAACATAGTAACAATGAAGGCCACGATGAATGGCGCCGTGAACTCTCTTCCTCCGTGGCTGGCGAACAAATGCGGTGGGCATAGCTTATAAGGTGTGTTGGACCACGTTTCCCAGACTCCGAATCCGGCAATGAGGACGAACCCAACGACGAGCGGCGCAATGACTGTGGGGTCGGAACCGGTCTTGTAGGTCGTGTTGACGATGCCGACGAGGACAAGACAGATTCCGGGAATGATGAGTGCACTGCCGACGTAATCTAGTCCCTTCCACGCTTCGTGCCACGGAATTCCCTTGGGATGCTTCGGCGGCTTGTAGAAAGAGAAGATGGCGGCGAGTGACAGAAATTGTGCCGCGAAACCTCCCCAGTAGACGTATTTCCAACCGCCGCTGTCGATCGCGTACTACAACATGTAAAGTCAGTATTTGTCTCCTTTCAGAGTTTGAAGAAAACTTACCCTTCCGACAATAGGGCCGATGATGACGATCAGGAACACGAAGCCGTCCGAAATGCAGATACCAATGTGTCTGAACTTGTTCGGCAACAGTTCTGGAATCGAACACATGGCCATCTGGCAGAACCCTCCACCAAAACCAGTGACGGCGAGACCAGCTGTGAACTGCATAGAGGCGCTCGATGTCGCGGTAATGATGAAGCCAACGCAGCAGCATGCATTGCCGAACAAAAGGAATAATCTCCTGCCGAAAAGATCCGAGTTTGCGCCCGCAATCAAGAAGCCAATCGCATTGCCAGTCGTATAAGCGGGCACATACCATGCCATGGAGGTGGGCTCGCCGAACTGGAGCGAAAGCTTGCCTTGCATGGCGGCAGTCGTTGGAACGGGCCAGAACGAGAGACCGAAGGTGGAAGATAGGACGAAGATGACGAACCACGTCTTCCAAGTGATGGTGACGGCTTCGCCATCGCTGTTCTCGAGGACGGTGGGTGGCGGTGAACTGGGGACGGCGTCGATTCTTTCAACGTCCTGCTTCTCTGTGGAATAATTGCGGGCAGTGCCGTCGTGATGGAGTTCTTCGACAGCCATGATGGAGGAAGGCACTGAGAAACTGCTTTCCAGAACGAAGATAGGAGCGAAGAGAGCAACTGTCTTATGGAATTATGCGCATCGCTCCTATTGTCGTCACGCTCGACATATCACCCAAGCTAGCGTTACTAGACTGATATTCCCCGCACCCCGGACGGTACCCCAGACGGTACCCCCGGGTCACACGTCTCAAGCGATGAGCTAAACGACTTTTCGTGCAGCCTGGAACCTAGGATACTGGGTCCGGGGCTACGAACATGGAAAAATTAGCACTGATTCAGTGTCGATGTCAGACGCTTTACCGCATTCGGTCGTGAATTTAGTGGCTGGATACAGTTTTCCCAGGATCTGCATCCCTAATCCCATGAAACTTTGACATTCGACAAAGACGGGCGACTACAGAGTAAAGGAGTGGGCATCCGCAGTCTCTCACGCCGACAACAGTTATTGCACCGGGCAGAGGCGCGCCCAGTGAAACAGGGTGAGGAATGTAGTATCACCACTCAAAAGTCATCAGGATGAACAGTACAAAGGGCATTCTATGAGCTGGCTCAGCCGTCTAATGTGCTTACCTGCAGTATGCTGGATGGAAGCATGCATGCTAACCGATGGCGGACGCTTCGAGTCCTTCAACCCACGCTTCCAACGGCTCTCTTTCCCCGAGGGCTTGGTTGTGGGAAATGATCGCACATAATCTAAGCCACTTCAAGGCGCGTCAGCCGATCCTCATTGGTTTCGGAAAGAAACAGAGCAAGGTACAGGGCAATAGGAATATCACACGGAAGCAGTCTGTACAACAAAGAATTCTCAGGATTATTCCTCTCGTATTCCTCACTGGCTGGCTATCCGATCTCATTCCAGACTCCACCATGGCCATGCACATCAATTAACTAATCGCGGGTGAGCCCATCCGTAGCATCGCATTCAGGAATCGCCTTCCCGAAGACGATAAGATCATGTCTGCCAACCAATCAGTGACCTTTCCCGAACCATACTTTCACCTCGGGAGTGGCGCGGAGTGACTTACCCGGCAAACACCTTGATACCGCTATTCTTGTAGTCCATGAAATGATCCGCATCAGGCATTAGAGCTAGCGACAATAGTCAGCCGACGTTCCGTCAGTTGAACGCGATGCTGCGACTGATTGGTTAACAGACTTACCGGCGGCGTATTCTGGACTTGTGGCGAATTTTTCCCAATCGTCCCTATTAGAATTTGTTGGTCAGTCATTGAATCAGGATTGGAATGAATAATGACATGAATTGGAGGCGGATGTAGATGGATGGGGAGAGGATGCTAACCATGATTTCACCCAGATTTGACTACATGCGTCGTAATCTAGGAACTCCATACCCAGCGACTTGATCTTCTCCTTCATCTCGGGTGTTTGGTACGTCTAACCACACAGATTAGTGTCACTTCGCTGGGACTGCCGACACAGCGATATTTGGGGAAGGAGAGCGAACCTGGACGTATCTCTGAATCTTCACGACGTGGAAGTCTTTCGATGCGACTGTCAAATCTGAATGAACATGGTTGTAGTGCATTTGAAAGTGATCGTCGTCGACATTAGGAAGTTTCTTGAAAAAGAAGGAGAGCTTGATGCATGCTACTTGGGCTCAGTAATGTGATTAAATGAACCGGCATCAATGTAGCTTACGCTGGTAGTTCTCTTTCACATCCCATTCCAAGCTAGGGGTGCTGAACTTGTGCTGAACGGTGTGAGCAGATTGAACGGTGACCAAGTGAGCAGACTTGCGTTGACTTTATTGTGTACCATGGTGTGATAAATGGCGTCTATACCTGGTAGAGTTCGGTGAGTTCAAACCATGAGTATCAGAAAGAGCAGTGACTATAAAGCCCGCCGTGCCAAGGCGAGGCCACAAAGCTCAGTCGGCCAAGTGCCCCGGGTATGCTGTGAGGCCCAGCGGGGTAATAATTAGTTTTTGTCGATCGTCTCAAGGCCTAGCGCTAGTGAAAAGCGTATGGTACCAGCAATGCCAGGAATGAACAATATTTATCAGGTGGATGCTGTAAACTCAGGAGTGAAATCGAGGACATATACACTGACTGAACACGCGAGAAGCAAGACTTCGATTGCTATTTAAAAAACATGGCATATCTACTCATAAAATACAACCACCTGTCGCTTTTCAGCCTTCCCATTGTGCATATCCTCCACCATTCGGGGCAGATCCTCGATCTTGTTGTAGTCGACTTCCGGTTGAATGCTATTATACTGTCAGCGTATCATCTAAGAAACCTCAGCGTAATACAACTCACTTGTGTTTTGCCGTAAAGTCTACAGCCTTCTTCATCCGCTGCGGAATTCCGGTACTATCAGCCTTGACGCGATACCTCCCCGTCGTAAGATCGAAAGTGTTGATAAAGTCAAGCGGCTTCGGCGCAATCCCAATAACCATTAACAGACCACCCGTACGCAGGATCTCAGGTGCACCCGCATACGCCGCGTTCGACGCGCTATAGACGGCCGCGGCGTGGCAGCCTTTGCCACCTGTGAGCTTCTTGATCTCCTCGATGTAGGATTTGTTGGTCATGGAGTTGAAGACGGCATCGGCGCCTGCTTTCTTAGCCTGGTCGAGCTGGGAGTCGTTGATGTCGAGGCCGATGGTTTTGTAGCCCATCTGTGCATCTCATTAGACGTTGGTCAATGTGGGGGAATGTGAGCAACTTACCGCCTTCGCATACTGGATAGCATACTGACCCAATCCTCCACATCCGATAATCGCCAGCCACTGTCCTTCCTTCAGCTCACAGCTATCCACAGAATGAAAGGATGTGATCCCTGCGCAAAACAACGGCGCCGCCTTCTTCATCTCAAGATTGCTGGGCAACACGACCGCATTCTGCCAGTCCACCACCGCGAATTCCGCGAAGTATCCATCAACCACAAAGCCCTGAAGCTTGGATTTGCCGGTCTCGCAGCGCAGATTGTGAATCATGCAGCCCTCGCACTCGAAGCAGCAGCCGATGAACTGACGCAAACCATTAGCTAAGACTTTCCAAATTAGGGAATAAGTCCACGTACGTAGTCGAAGCCAATTGCATCGCCGACCTTGAAACCCTTGTTTTCTGCTTCGGCGCCGATGGATTCAATATGACCGACACCTTCGTGGCCGATCGTAACGGGGTAGTCGGGGCGCATTTCCATCATCAAGTCGGAATGGCATAGTGATGCGGATTGAATCTTAACGAGGAATTGGTTGGGCGCGGGCGATGGCTTGGGTATGTCGTTGACGACAACCTTCTGCTGCTTGCTTGAAAGAGGTCAGTGAAGGTATTAAGAAAGGGTTGGTGGGCACTCACGGGTCCCATTGGCCGGCTTTCATACTGATACGCTTTTGTGGGGTTATTAGAGTGTCGGATGGATGCAATGCAGAGTACTATGATGGGCTTCAAGTTGATACTGGGTCATATAAATGTCGGAAGAGAGCCACGGAGTTCACGTCGAAGCTCCACTGCACACTGCTTTCGCTTGGAAAACGCGTCGGCGCCCAGCGTCTGGAAGCATGCCCCTCAGGGAACTCATATGGCGGAAAAGTTACCCCGAATAAAAAGCTGGCTAAGGATAGGAGCTCACCCATGGAATGGGTCGCTAGTGCGGGGACGACCATCACAGAACGCGGGCACGGCGGGGTAGGACGCGACTCAACAACTAGTGCGAGAAGACACATTACGATTCATACACGCTTCAGACTATGGACTCACGCGAATGGTCCAGTTTCCACAGTATTACTGATTGCAGTTTCTAGATTGTTTACAGGCACCTATAGCAAGCACCCACTTGAGTTCTGCGTGACTATGATATGACAAACTCAATACCTGTTGCGAGATTCGAGTTGTATTCTTCTCTTGGCTTATCGAGCTTTGAGGAGGGCCAGGACCAGTGATAGTGTGGATACCCTTCGTAAAAGTCCATCTTGCTTGACACCCTAAACCGGTTAGCACAATCACTTCAAATAGGACATATCGCATACTTGTTATCGTCCAACTTCTGCTTGAACAGAAGCCCATCGTCTCGTAGTGTATCGTGGCCCGCAACTGTCAAGTAGACCTTTCTCAAGTCTTTGATCTTGGAATGTAGGAGCGGCGATGCATAAGGGTCGGTTGGCGGTGCGCCGAAACTTTCTATGCAATTTTAGCTCATGATGGATCGGGGTTCTGGTGTCACTGACCCCAGAATGCATTCATGGCGCTGGCGGTGTTGATGGTGTGATCCTTGTGCTCCTCCATGGAAGTGTATTTCGACTTCAGCTCAGATGGAACGGCGGCCGGATGTATGGTCGCAGGAACTTCCGCAACTACTCCCACAAGGGCATCGCCTAAGCCTTCATCGATCGCTTTCAGAGCCAAGCCGAGCGCAAGTCCAGCGCCCGCAGAGACTCCAGACGTAAATATCTTGCCCTCGATGCCACCAAGGTCTTTTGCGTTCTTCAGCGTCCATTGGAGACCTTTGAAGCAGTCGTTAATCAGACCCGGGTGCTTGTTCTGGGGAGCAAGCCCATACTCGATAGATACAAGCACGACGCCGCCGCCTTTGCAGATAGATCTGCAGAATGCATCGTCACCGTCGAGGTCGCCCATTGCCCAGCCTCCGCCGTGAAAGTATACACCGACCGGCTTGCCTCCTTTGTACCCCTCTGGTGTATAGATGCGCACCTTCAGGCCATCGTCAATCGTCCTGTCCTCGGTCTTCACGGCGGGGTCCGGCGGGGGAAAGGTGTAGATAGAGCCCATCTTCGCTCCGAGCTTCGCGAAGCCATCGAGACATGCAGAAACGGGCCCATAGAGCAGCGGGCGCTCCCCCAATTCCTCTTCGAACTACACACATCGTCAGCGCTCGATCATGTCGGAACTGAGCGTTTCCACCAACCTCGACCCAGGGTTTCGCAAAGCCTTCAGATGCCATTTTTCACCACAAGATAATTGTCAAAGGTTAACCCCGCCATCGTGAGCTCCCACAAGAAACCCTGAGGACTAAAGCGCCCAATCACGCGTCTTTCGTTCCGTCTGGTCGCGTCGTGGTGGAGACGGCGTTCCGAGCTCTAGCGCAAGAGACGTCAGGGGTCCAAGCGTAGCCCGCCACGCCTAAAGACTTCCGACGCTCCCCGCAAACCACCTCGGCACCGAACGTACACGCATTCGGCTCTCTTGGGCATAGTAGGATCATGCACGCTTTTGATGAATGTCGATTCTGTGAATTGGCGATTGATCTCATACACTTACCATCGCAGCGTTTCTTCCTTTCTGCAGCATACTCACAATGGCGTCCAAAATCCAGATCGACGGCAACCCAGCTTTTGCTCGCATCCCACCATGGGTGCAGGCGAAGCTCCGCCCGATTGCCATCGAGAAGATCCAGGCCGTTTACAATTGGGTGGAGACCGAGTGCATACCCGCTGAGCGCATCTACAAAGCACAGTTGAAGGACGCCCGGTGGGAGACGCCTGCTATCATACAGGAGTTGCGAGTGAAGGCCAAGGCACAGGGACTCTTCAATCTCTTCCTGCCAAACCATTTCGAAGAGAGCCCTGGACTCACAAATCTGGAGTACTCATGCTGCGCAGAGATCATGGGACGTGTATACTGGGCGGCACAGGTGAGCCTCCTCCCGATTTCTCCCACTCGCAGAGAGACCCATTCTGACAATTGACTAGACGATGAACTGCCACGCGCCCGAGACCGGCAACATCGAACTCCTCGCAAAGTACTGCACGCCCGAGCAGAAGAAGCGATGGCTCCACCCCCTCATGAACGGCGACATGTCCTCGGCCTACAGCATGACCGAGCCAGACGTTGCCTCGTCCGACGCCACACAGGTCGGTATTAAAATGGAGATCACAGACAAGGAGGTCATCATCAACGGTCGGAAACTCTACGGTAACTGCCAATACAACAAGGATCTACAGCTCTACATCCTCATGGGCTGCTCCGATCCGAAGAATACAAACGCATGGAACAGACATACTACATTGGTGGTACCGGCGAACTCACCCGGACTGAAGCAGATCAGGAATCTCACTATCATGGGGTATGATTGGGCGCCCGAAGGCCACGGGGAGTACATCTACGAGAACGTGCGCGTTCCCGTCGAGAACATTATCTTGGGTCCCGGACGTGCTTTTGAGATTGCCCAAGGCCGTCTTGGACCCGGTCGCATCCACCACTGCATGCGACTGATCGGCCAGGCCGAACGCGCCTACGAGCTGGCGCTCATCCGATGCATCGAGCCCCGTAAGAAGCCGCGGGGCAAGTTCATCGGCGAATTCGACAGCAACATCGAGCGTATCGCCGACATGCGCATGACTATTGACGCCATGCGTCTTGTAGTCCTCAACGCCGCAGACACCATGGATCTCCAAGGCAATAAAGCGGGCAAGTACGCTATTGCGCAGAGCAAGATCATGGTGCCCAATGCGCTGCTCAAGGTCATCGATGAGGCGATGCAAATGTATGGCGGTCAAGGTTTGACCCAGCATACCCCGTTGCCTGAGCTCTGGACATACGGTATGTGACTTCCATGTTCGAATTGCATGCGAGACATACACTAACAACCTTATAGCTAGATTCGTTCGCGTTGCTGATGGCCCAGACTCTGCGCACAGACATCAGGTTGGCAGGGATCAGATGAAGACTGCGAAGGTATTTAGAGAGAGGGCGGAACAGTACACGGTAAGGTACAAGGAGCTTTGTAAGAAGTGGAATTTGGAGCCTGAAGAGTTCTGGGGAATAGTGTAGGATTTGTCTCTCTATCCGCATTATTTTGTACGTGTATATATTGTCATGAAATAGCATCTGCATTCACGATATTCAATGCCATCTGTGTACGATATCTGCCCATAGCTTCTCTAAATCAGTTACTGTGATTATCCATATCAAAGTGAGAGGAGCGCTTTGCTCTCTCGGCCATCAATACGGCTATTATCTCCCGGATGCTAGTGGCCTCTAGCGTAACGCGGGGAGCTCATCCCCCAGCTCCACTCCACACCTCGGCATGGGGTAAAGCTCGCGGCAAGGTAGTGACTCGTCCGCGCGAGAACGCGAACATTGACTTCAGACATTTCGAGACCTAACTCTACGCTAAAAATTGTTCTTTCGCGGAAGGTTTACTCCGACACCACAGCCACCTCTTCGTCTTGACCTCCCCAATATTTTGAACTACAGGATCTCTATCACATCTCTCGAGCATCTTCAATCAACTTCACTCTGTCAAAACACACAACGTCTAGCACACAATGGCGGGAGAAGTCAGACAACCAATTGACATCCCGAGACTAGAGCGATACATCGAAAAACATGTCCCAGCAATCAGCACGCCCATCACCCTCAAGCAGGTAGAATTCCCCTCCTCATTCTTTCAAACACTCCCATACTAAAAGATCCAAAGTTTGGCTTCGGCCAATCAAATCCCACCTACCAACTCACCGACTCCCGTTCCCAAAAATATGTCCTGCGCAAGAAACCCCCCGGGAAACTCGTCTCCAAAACTGCCCACAAAGTAGAACGAGAGTATCGAATCCTACATGCGTTTCAGAACACTGATGTCCCTGTGCCGAAAGTGTATGGGCTTTCTGAGGACGATGAGGTAGTAGGAAGTCCGTTTTATATTATGGAGTTCCTCGATGGCCGTATATTCACGGAACCCTATTTCCCCGGCGTCTCGGCGGAAGAGAGGACGGAGATGTGGCACGATGCCGTACGTACGCTGGCGAAACTTCACCGCACAGCGCCGAAGAGCGTGGGTCTGGAGACTTTCGGGAAACCGACAGGTTTCTACGACAGGCAGATTAAAACGTTTACGGCACTGGGAGAAGCGCAGAGTCGAACTAAAGACGTCGAAACTGGAAAAGAAGTTGGCAATGTCCCGCGCATGCAAGAGCTTGTGCGGTACTTCAGTGAGAAGGGGAGTCAGCCTAGGGATAGGGGAACGCCGATTCATGGCGATTACAAGATTGATAATTTGGTATATCACAGGACGGAACCGCGGGTGATCGGGATTTTGGAGTGAGTGTCTCATGGTGCATGGACAGAAGTTATGAGGATCAAACTGCTAACGCGAAGTAGCTGGGAAATGTCAACAATCGGTCACCCCCTGTCCGACCTCTCCAACCTCATCGCACCTTGGACATATACTTCTTTCGACTCCACGCGCCGCAATGCCTCCCCACCTTTCGCCGCCTCTCCCTCCTCTTCTTTACATGTACCTGGTATCCCCTCCCGCTCGCAAGTCATAACATGGTACGCCGAGGTTGCGGGCTGGGATCCTGCACCTGAACTAGCCTGGAGCACAGCGTTTGCTATGTGGCGCGATAGCGTTATTTTCCAGGGTATTGCGAGTCGGTACGCAGTGAGGCAAGCGAGTAGTTTGGAGGCAAAGAAGTTTGGGGAGGAGATGGGGCCTGTGGCGGGGATTTGTTGGGAGCTGGTGAAGAGGGCGCGCGGGGAGGGGAAAGTGGGCAAGGCGAAGCTGTAGGATGGAGAGAGGGCAAATGGAAAGGTCCATGGCAATGGGGCTTGTTCAGGTTGTTTGGGATATATAGTACAGTGTCCAGTATCAAATCGATTCTTGCCGAGCGCCTCTCCCAACCTTCGCCGAGAACATACCAGTCTGAGAAGGTTGCTGAAGCGCAACGTGGATATCATAAACGAGCGTAAGTCCACCCCTCCCCGAATTCCTTTTCGTTTCCCGTCATTTGCGCCATATCCAACAAAATAAAGTGCGAAATATCGTTAACGACTGAAAAATGAACATGTACGTCTTTTGGGTAAACAGCAATAGTGAGGAGCACAAGGAGAGTACCCATTTAGTCTTCGACATGCTTCAAGTCCGCTTTCCGGTGAAAGTGAATCAGGACATGATGCTCTAAAATTGTATTAGTATCGAAGTCCAAACAGGAGGAAAAACGATCAGCATATGCTTACCCTTCTCACTGTTCTTATTCCTCAGCAGCGCCTTATAAGTAGCCAAACTCCTAACACCCTTATAATGCCGATGACGCTCGCCTTTAATCTCCGGCTCAATAGCTGCAACCACGTTCTTCTTCTCCACCAGAACTGGCTTGCCACTAGGAGGAGGCTGCAATGTCGGCGGTGCAGGCATCTTGCCCTTCGCGATCTCGACGGTACGCTCTTGTATATCTGTCTCCATATGCAGTGCCATCGGCTCCATTTGCGATTTCGGTGTCGAAGCCAACATGTTATCCCCAAGGCGGACATTATGGCGTACCGGAGTCCCAAACTCACTGCTATCCCCGTCATCGGATGTTGGTGTCAATGGAGGTACATCGTCAACGCTTGGAGGAGTCGCAGGCGGTGTAGCTGCAAACGGCACACCGAATTGAAAGTCAAATCCCGAGTATCGCACCGGTGTACGTAGGAACTCGCGCGCACTGATGGGCGGCTCGGCATTGCGCGCGTAATTTTGACACGCCTCCCACCACGTTCGTCCCTCGGATGGAACCAATTTGCTACTACGCCTCGAAGCATCCTTGGCAATACTTCCCTCTAGTACCTGAAGAGCGGCACGGGGCGTATCTATATTCACGCTAGCATTGGATTCATACTCGAGGTGCGATACGCGATGCTGGATGTCGAGCATGATTGTACGGTGGGCAGCTAGTTCGGATTGAATGTTGGATAGCATGTGGATGAGGACTTGGTTTGTTTGGCGGAGTTGAGATTTGGTGGTTGAGGCTGTGGCAGTTGAGGCACGCTTTGAGATCGGGTCCATGAGGGAGGAGCGTTGGGAGGTTGGCGGACTTGGGTGGATGAGGTTGATTTGAGGCTCTTTGCCAGTGGTAGTGGCGAATTCGGACATGGTCATGCCTGAGAGGTGGGTCATGTCGAGTTTGGACGAATCGTCGTGGATTTCGGGCTGGCGGACGTGGGAAGATATGGGAGAAAATGGAGAGGAAGCCATGAAGTTCGCCATGATGCCACGAGTATTGAGTGTACGAAAAAAGAGTTTAAAAAGATAGACAAGGCAAGACAAAAAGGCAGCAATGCACCCACCAACGTCCAACGTCCAACGTCCAACCCACCACCATTTAAGTCAAACGCTAGCCAGCAACCCCACACTCACTCCCCATCAAAACGCCAAGTCGTTTGAACCCCAAGGCCGCAAAGCTGAGCATTGCTTCGCCAGCCTTGACTCCCACAGCGATCTGGACTGCTCGCGTGAGGGCTTCCGCCCTGCCAAGTGCGCCAGCGCGCTTTCCGCGACATTTCAGCGGTGGACGGGGAGGCGAGCAAAACGTTGGTGGTGTGGACTTCTATCGTGGGATGTTTCAGCGATGGTTTTGTGGTTTCGCCAAGGCGTTGGGGCATGCGGTAGCGGACGGGAGGGACAACAAGCAGTTTAAGCGAGGTGGAGGGTTGGGATGAAGGGTTGCAAAGCATATCTGACAAGGTCTCTGTGCTTGAAACCTTACATTGTCATAGAGAGATACTGCGCTGCAATCGCGACACACTCACCCCTGCAGTAGAAGGAGGCGGAGTAGCTGGCACCGAAAGCAATGTATGTAGGAAATTGGAGCTGACCACATAGGTGTCTCGAGCAGTAGTACTTGCTATTCACTGTTTCTCCCTCCAACATTAGACTAGACCACTCCTAGAATAATTTCGTGCCAGTTGAGGGACCCCCAGAGGCACTCTTCTTAAGGCTTCCTACCCACACCGACAATCCCATCGCAAATCAAATCAAAGGTCCCCTCCGCACCCCCCGCATCCTCCGTTGCTACCGCCTCCAAAGCATCATGCATCTCCTTGAGCAACCTATCCTTATCTTCCTCTGGCCAACCGGCCCCTACAACCCTCAACGGCATAGTCATCGTTTCGGCAAACTGCGCCGGCGTCCCGATATTCGCCGCCCTCTTCTCCTGCACGACATCCACGTCCTTGAAACCGGCCTTTTCGAGCTCTTCGCGTATGTATTCCACGCTCCACGAGCGACCCTGATACATTCTCTGCTTGATAGATTCGCTGCTGGGTAGAGGAGGCGGGTTGGACAGGCGGGCGTGCGCGCGTTCGACGAGTGGCCACCATGAGAAGCTGGCCCAGGAGCTGACGCCGAGGAAGCCGTTGGTACGGAGCAGTGGAATGCATTTAGAGATTGAGTCTGGAGTGAGGATGAAGATGGCGAAATTGACGAAGATGTGGGTGAAGGTCTCGTCTGTTCCGACGTCCTACCTTTTGCATCAGTACAGTTATATGCACCAGTTATACATCGATCTAGAACCGAATAAACTCACCACACCATTGATCTTGCGAAGATCAACACCCTTCCACCCATCCCTCTCCGCTCGCTTCCCTACGTACTCCAACATGCTATCACTAATATCGCCCGCAACAATCTTCAAGCCATCCTGTTTCTCTTTACCCACGGCCTCATGTAGCGCCGCGATAACAGCGCCCGTTCCGGTCGCAATGTCTAAAATTTGCTCATTTCCCGTGAAGCCGCTGACACCTGCCTTCTGCAGCATGATCTCGGCGAACGGCTTCGTCGCTTTCTCTGCGCGTGCATATTTAGCCGCAACGTCGTCGTCGTCGAGCCATTGATCCATAAAACGTTTCGACTGCTTTTCTTCGCTGGTAGAGGCGGCCATGGTGGTGATATGAATGGAGTGAATTACGTGGCGAAATCGTACAGGAGCTGAGTATGCAAGCAATGGAAATATGAAAAGAAATTTACGTCCGAACCTCGACACTTTATACTCGTTCAGTAAGTGGAGACCTTGCGACACGGTGGCATTTCGCAGGATTATCTCGTACGGTATGTAGAGTACATCCGGCTCGTCCGACAAGTGCTGAGTTGGTGTGAATGCACATTGGCCAATGATGAGAGCCCAAAGACGGTAACGATGGGGGCTGAAGAGATAGAAGTGAGACCTTTACCGGAAGCATGGTGAAACTACGTCAAGTGGAAGCCGATTAGGAAGAAGGGTATATGCGTGGAGTGCAGAAAGTCTCCGTGAAAAGTCTCCGAAGTGAAGTTCGACCAACCGCATATAGATGCAAATTGAAGCGCGTCTGACCAGTGAGATTCCCGCCCCGCTGCTAACGGATCAAGCTTACGGTAAACGCTAACTGCTGGTAAGGCGACACTTGACAATGACGACGAGTCCATTTTCGTCCCGATGTGTAGATAAAGGTTGCAAGACTGCTAGTTGTGTAGCATGACCAAATGGTATCCAAGGCTTGAAGTGGGTATATTAACTATTGCCAGAAATGCTTCAGATCCCAAACGCCATCGCTATGCTTTTGTCGAGTACTCAAACATCCACCTCCTCCGACAGTGTTCCCAGCCATTCCCCGAAATACACGCAAGTCCTGGCCGATATTTCTCCCTCGTCAATGCACAGGTCGAAGACGGGGCAGGTGCCGCATGGCGCATCCACGAAGCCGTTGAAGGCCTTGGTGTCTGCGGCATTCAAGACGGAGCGGTAGCTTGTCAAATTTGCTTTCTCGAGTCGGCCATCGAGCACCATCATCTCCAGTAACTGTTCCATATCGGACTCGCGGACCTTCTTTTCCTTGATGAAGCCCGCATTGTTGAGGTACTCGGCTGCAGATGCAGCAGTCGGGTAGTGCGCATTGGTCTTGTGGACGTATTGCACACCGTGGCGCACAGGTGGACGATACAATGCGGGTGGTACATCTTCTATATCCCGCGCAGCCTGCACCTGTGCCTTCTTCTGGGCAATGGCAGCCGTCCGGTCTGCTGTTCCATAGTTGTTCCAGTTCGGAGATACTCTGACCAATGTCTCCCTTGACACGTACTGAGTCGTAATCTGGACCACGGCCTCAATCAAACCCATGTCAAAGTCGCCGTTGCTCTGCCACGGCCCGCCCGCGATGTCCTCCGAGGCCTCGAGGTGCTTTAGCAGGTACATCTTGCGGCTCGGATTCTTGACGCTCATGACGGCCTTTATCAGGTCCTTGGACTCGAGGCTCTTCAGGCATTTGGTCAGCACCTGCTGCGTGACGTTGGTACGCGCACGCAGTGCCTTGGACCAGATGCCTTCGTTCTGCATCTGATCGATGTGGTTGTAGAGATTGCGTTCGTCGGCAGTCAATCGTCGCAGTCTAGATGACATGTCAGCCCTGTTCGCCGGCTCCAGCGTGCTAAGCTGCGTACTTTTCAGCGTCGGTCCGAGAGCGCAGTTTCCAGCAGCTCTCGCCGTCGAGCGTCATAGGCTTCATTAGATGGCGATCGACCAGATCCTGCACCATTTTGAGTAGCTCGCCCATGCTCTCGGCGACCTGCATGTTGGACAGATCGCGCTGGAAGAAGGTCGTATCCTTGGGCCGCTCGGCGCATTTGTCGTAGAGCTCATCGACGCGGAGCGGGGAGAGGGGGGTGACCTCCTGCTTCGGTGTTGGCAAGGTCGTCGCGGGCGCTGCGGTTGCAGATGCGGAGGCCATGTTGGGTTGACGCGTGGTGCTATCGCTCGATCATGGGGAGTCGGTGTGGCCGTGGACGAGTCGACCATGTTTGTCGGGCGCATCCGTAATTCACACGATCAAAAAACAAAATCTTGGCGGACACCAAGTCACGTGCGCTTCCCCACTCTAAACCGTTCACCTCGACTGGTTCAACCCCACGGGGAGTGTGCGGCCATCCCTCGGCCCTTCCTCCATCGGACACGACCCCAAACTGTCTCCCTATTCCCGTCTCAGGCTATCCTGACATGACTCCATCATGCAAAGCGTCTGCTCATGGATGACTCGGCGCCGACCACAGCCAGCTAGACGCAGCATAACGCAATCCTCGCCCGCTCGCTACGAGCAGTCTGGAACAGCGCGGCGCTGCTTACAGTAGCAACCCTGGCTTCGCGAAGCTATTCCCCGCGTATCCGACAGCGGGGATCCTCGCAACACTTCACCCAAGGTGCCGCTTGGCCGCATACTACGGCTAACGATTGGCGGACCGAGGAGAATCTCGCCCCGCCTAGCGAGGAGACATCTGCTCCTGTGAAGTCACCACGCAGGGCGAATCTGTTAAGCCCACGCCTCTGGTACGGCGTTTCCGCACTTGATGCAGGAGCAAGTGGGCCTTTCCCTCCCCTTTCATGTCAAGTTGAGATCAATTGAGGTCGGTCGTGAAACATACGATATCACGCTTTACCAGCGAGCGATCTGTGGATCTCGGATATCTTGAACCGGGGCAATACCTTATCTGGACATGCAGCTGTAGGCTGGCCCACAATGCCAGCTAGGTTCACACCGAAGCACCCGCACGCTCAACACTTGAAATGTGCTGCGCACGCGTGGAGCCGACGATCTTGGGACTCTAGTCTAGCTCGCACCGCGGCGCGCATGGAAGGAGACACGAATCCCTCGTGGCCTGGTATGATTCATCTTAATTTGATTCGCTCCCATGGGCACGGCGACATCGACCCCAGAATGCCCAATAGAGCGGGACCCTGTACCGAAGACCCACTCTCTTGGGTCGTCTTCGGTGCATAACCTCATCTCGATTAGCAGGATCCACCTTGGAGCCCCGTATTCTTCATTCCGGGGCGCGACTGTGGCCGGTAGGCTGTGTGCGGGATAAAGATGCCCCCAGATCCCCCGGATTCTCTATCTCCTTTCCCCAGTATCTCGTCTCCATCCTTGGCTTTAGACTTTGGCCAGATCCCAACATGGACGAGAAAGATATCCACGAAGAGACTGCGGCTGATGGTCACATCAGCCAGGTGAAGACGAACAACAGCCATGGTCTTCACCACGATCACGTCGCGGAAGAGGCACTGGGAGGGACAACTAGCGATCTACCGAAGGGCTACTACCGCAGTGCCGGATTTATTGGAACCGTCGTGGTGAGTTCTCCGCTGGCTGTCTTCAGTCTACGGACACGGCTGACGAGTTTGAAGGCAACATGTTTAGCTCAGATATCAGGCTATCTAGGATGGGTCCTACCAGCAAACACACTCACGTTGATCAACGCGGCGATCGGTCCCTCGCCAAACATCATCTGGGTCTCGATATCGTGGACTGCAGGTTTCGCGATTGGCTTTACACTTGTTGGTCGACTATCGGACATATTCGGCCGCCGATGGTTCTTCATTACAGCTTCAATTCTTGGGCTCATTGGCAATATTATTGGCGCCAGTGCTCAAAGCATCAACATGCTGATCGCTACGAACGTACGCATGTCCAGTACCAATACTACAGCTGGACAAGCACTAATTACATACTCTAGTCTATCAACGGTCTTGCAGCTGCCGGCCAGCTTTCTTTCCACATCATCCTAGGCGAACTCGTACCAAATACTGCCAGAGGTCCCGTCAACGCCTGTGTGCTGTCGACCTCCGTCCCATTCGCCGTCTTCGGGCCTCCAGTGGCACGCGCCTTCTACGAAAACACCGCTTTGCAATGGCGATGGTGTTACATCCTCGGCGTTATTGTCAACTCGTTGGCCGTAGCCCTGTACTTCTTCTTCTACCACCCGCCGACATATGAGATGCTTCACATTGGCGGCAAGTCGAAGCTGAAGCAGCTCAAGACGCTGGACTGGATAGGCATCTTCCTTTTCAGCACAGGTCTTGTTGTCTTCCTCATCGGCATGAACTGGGGTGGCAGTACGTATCCATGGAAGAGTGGTCACGTTCTCGGTGCCTTGTTCGCTGGTTTCTTCACTTTGGTCGGCTTCTGCTTCTGGGAGGCCTATTCTGGTTTGAGTTATCCCCTTATCCCCATGCATTTGTTCAAGAACATCGAATACGATGCCAACATCGCATGCGCCAGTCTAGGCGCCGTCGTCTACTATGCGAACACCGTTTTGTGGCCATCGGTTATAGGCACGCTCTTCACCACAGATGTGACAAAGACTGGATGGCTCTCCTGCGCTGTCGGCGGTGGACTTCTTCTTGGCCAAATCGCAGGTGGTCTAGGTGTTCGCTATATTCCCCGCTTGAAGATCCAGATGACAGTAGCTTCCGTCGTCTGTGTCGCGTTTGTCGCAGCCCTTGCTGCTTCCAACGCGAGCACGGAAAAGCAAACGACGGCCCTTCTCCTTATTGGAACGATTGGCGCTGGTTATATTGAGAACATCACTCTTTCCACTACCGCCTACCTCTGGGACCCCGCCGATATGGGTACGTAACTCCGGGTTCCAAATATCTCGTAACGCGAAGCAGCATGGCCCCTAGCCTAAGATATTGGGCATTGACACTCCTTTGGATGAGCTTTGCTAATTCTGTACCAGGCCTTGTGACGGGAGTATTAGGCGCCATTCGCACGGGTATCTCCGCGGTCGCTACTAGCATGTACTCATCCATCCTCAACACTGAGTCCGCAAAGTATATTCCGCAATACGTCACGCCCGCTGCTCTAGGAGCCGGTCTACCCGAGTCGTCGCTTACCGCGCTCTTTGCCGGTATCACTCTCGGAGATTTCTCCGCCGTACCGGATATCACGCCTGAGGTTATTGCGGTGGTGGGCGATGCGGTCAAACATGCGTACAGTCTCGCGTTCCGTACCGTGTTCCTATGCACACTACCTTTCGGCGCCATGTTGCTTGTTGCAGCGGTCCTGTCGCCGAACGTAGAGAAATACCTTACGAATGAGGTGGCTAGGAAGCTCCACAATGGGAAGAATGAGAAGCCTGAGCAGAGTGTGCAAAAGGAGATAGTTGACGAGGCATGAGCGGTTTATATACTGTACAACGGAGCGTCTGACTGACAAGTAGAATTTTGGCGTTAATCTTTTCACAAGAGCGAGTCCAGCATTGATCTTTCTTCGGCAACAATAAACAGTCGTCGGGCAGACGTCGCTGTGAGGGAAATTTGTCGCAATGTACATATTCGATCAAGACATGCGTTCGCTACTATGCTCATTCGACCCAGGCAATGTGCGGCTCAATCATCGTTCCAGGTTCATCGTCATGCGCAACCCGGTACTCGACCATTACATTGTTGCGAAACCTAATATCACTGCCGGGCTATCGTCGGCCTAATGCACGATAGATGCGTCTTACATGCACGTCTGGCTGGAAGAGGTAAGCCGGACCCAGCACGTCAGCACGTGGACGTTGACATTGGTGGTGGTGCAGATAACCTTATCGTTGTCACTATCGTTTCGTCAGATCGCATCTCATCTCTGGTCTTGATCTTACTTTCTCTTCTTCTATGCCCAGGAAGACGGGTCTGGACCATCTGCTTCAGCGGCGGATTGATTTGGCATATGTGAGGTCTTTCTCTGCAGGTTCATATTCCCGTCTGTTTGATTGCCGATTAAACGGATGCTCATTGGTCATCCAGACTCACTTCTGAGGTCTTGCTTTTTCCGCCATTCCGCGCTTACCCCACAATTTCACTGTATTTTGACAGGCCGCGTTTGCCTCGCCGGACGCCTTTTTTACTTATTTGGAGCTTGGGCTAGGCTCAAATAGTGCTGCGTAGGCACGTGTAAATGGCGTTGTACTTATGCCCAGAGCATTGTACAAGAAGCATCTCGTCCGAGGTCGGTGTTTCCTGAGGCCAACATCCTCGAGCTGTGGGACTTGGCTCAACACTCTAAATCGTCCGTCTGACCTTGGGTATTCATTGGAGGAACGCGGAGCAAACGGGTAGAGTCGAAAGAGCGTCATACTGGGAAACGAAATCGCAAACATGTCTGCCGCAACGCCTACCCCGCAAGACGCCGGGCTCCCTCCCCCCACAACCCTTTCCTCTGCAACCTTCTCGGATACTACGACCACATTTAGCGACACTACCACCACCTCTTCAAACCTCGCCAGTAGCTCCACACCTTTCAACCCTGACATTCCCTCAGATGTCACCACCACCCTCGACACCGTAGTGTCCGCCGACAAACCGACGATTCTGCACCTTGGCGACGACATCAGATGGAACCACGAGATGTATGTGGAGTTGGGACGGAAGTTCCGGATTGAGAGAAGCTACTCAATGGGGAGAGAAGAGTTTAAAGTGGCGTTGAGGGAGAAGCGGTGGGGCGATTTTGTGGGTATGTATCGCCCGTTTTGGAACACGGGGGGAGAGATGGGGAATTGGGACGAGGAGCTGATGTGAGTTTGTTTTTCTTTTGGTCTTTCGTGGGATCAGATGGAGAAGAAGAGGTGAGAGGACGGGGAAGTTGTGGCGCGTTGCTGGAGGACGACATAGACATACATGTTCAAGGGTGAGAGATGTGCAAAGCTGACAGGGAATCTTAGCTCACTCCTCCCAAAGTCCTGCAAAATCTACGCCAGCGCAGGCGCAGGCTTTGACTGGGTCGACACCAAAACCATGGCCGAGCACGGTACCTATTCCCATCCCCCCTACTCCTCTCACCTCCCCACTAGCCACTAACGCCCATCCTTCCTAAGGCATCGTTTACTGCAACTCTGCATCCGCCTGCACCGAATCCGTAGCCGACATAGCCATCGTCCTCCTCCTATCCACCTACCGCGCAATCCCGTGGTCCTTCCTCGCCGCGCGCTCCGGCTCCGTTTCGCAATTCACCGACGCAAACCAAAACATCGCCGCCGTCACACACAACCCCAACAACAGTATCTTGGGTATCGTAGGGCTAGGCAAAATCGGGTGGAGGATTGCGCAGAAGGCGACACGCGCGTTTGAGATGAAGGTTTGGTATCACGATGTCGTGAGGTTCCCCGAAAGGGAAGCAGAATTGGAAGGCGGAGCGAGGTGGTGCGAAACGCTTGAAGAGCTGCTCAACAACGCCGATTGCGTGCTCCTAGCGACCCCCTTCTCAGGCACCCAACTCCTCTCCCAGAAAGAATTCGCGCAGTTCAAACCCGGCGCGCGCCTCGTGAACATCGCACGGGGTAAACTCGTCGATGAGCCCGCTCTCGTCGCCGCACTCGACTCAGGCATTATATCCGCGGCTGGTTTGGATGTGCATGCGAATGAACCGCATGTTAATAAAGAGCTTGCGGGACGGCAGAATGTTATGGTGTTGAGTCATACGGCGGGGGCGAGTGTGGAGAGTCATGTTGGGTTTGAAAGGTTGGGGATGGAGAATCTGATGGGGTTCTTTGGGGGGACGGGGGTTTTGAGTGGTGTTAATTTGCAGTGGTTGAAGAAGGAGTAGTTGGTCACAGTGTTGACGGAGGATGTGGGTGGATGAAGGAGGGCGTTGATTGCTTAAGAAACGTCGACTATACATTCACGTTGCTGAGATGGAATGGTACATGGGAGGGCGACGTATCTGCCTGTCGATTAGCATACTCTGGCAAAAAAGGGCGGTTAGCAATTGCTCTTGTGTCGACTCAGCGCCCAAAAATGACATGACCACTGACGACTGAGACTTGATCTAGCTACAGAAGTGCAAGGATATGACACCTATAACACCTCCCCTACAAAGTGCGACCAGACTAATCAAGTCTCTCCAACCAACGTTCACTCTCACCAAGTCCCCCTTCAACCCAAACCCACCCATCTACTTCAAGATCTTCCCAATAAACCTCCGCCCCTGATCCACCAACTGCTTAGCATCCCTCTTCAAAGCCGCCGTACTATTCCCCCCACCAGCCACCCCATTCCCAGCAGTCCCCCCCGCATGTCCCTTCCCGCCACACTGACCGCCATCACAGCCGCCCAGAAAATGCTCCACATCCCCACAACACCGCCCACAAAACCCACTCCCCATAAACGGGCCCCCTTCTCCCCCCCCCACCCGCATAACCCTCGCCTTCCGCCCTTCCCACCCCGTCTTCGCATCCGTTGCGTGGAAAACACCCCATACTTCCTGCCCGCCAGGCCCGTTCACGGCGACAAAGTTCCCGTGGCCCGGACCATACGGGGGCGTGTCGTCGCGCGCTGCTTGGAGAAGGGGACGGTTTGATTTCGCCCACGAGGTTGGGGAGAGGGGATGTCCGCCTGTGAAGTAGAGGATGTTCATCTTGTACTCGTGCGTCCAGCTGCCCGCGCACGAATACACAATGCCACACCACCTCCCGTCCGGACTACACAAGAACTGCGGCCCCTCATTAATGCCACTCGTGCCCGAGAACTCCCAGGGCAGATCCGGCGTGCTGATCCTGGTCGGCCTTCCCGTACAAGACGTCGGAGTCTCCATCTCCACGATGAAGATCTCCTGTCTGCTTTCGTTTTGCGCAGTGCCGAGGGGCCAGCCTGAGTAGACGAAGCAGAGGCCGCCGTGGAGGGTGACGACGGTGCCGTCGATGGCCCATTGGTCTTCGGGCATGCCTTCTAGACGGCCATGGAAGGTCCATGTTGAGGCGTCGAGGGGGGAAGCGGAGGACGAGGGACCAGTGAGGACGAACATGCGGTGTGTGCGGTTGCCGTGGGCGGGGTCGTCGGCGGCGAAGTACACGTACCAGCGGCCGTGGAGGGAGTGCAGTTCTGGCGCCCAGAGGTCGCCGGAGTATGGTGTGTTTGGGGGAGGGCGCCTTCAGAAATTAGAAAGTGTGTGTAAAGAAGCGGACTTGAAGACTGAAGGCATAAGGAGAGGAAAGAGCTCAACGAAGTTTAGGAACAACAGGTAATAAGTCCCAGCCTAGAAAGCCAGGAAAACAGTGCACCGAGCAGCCCACAAAACATTCTTACCAGATAACATCCTTCCTCGCCCTCTTCTCAAACTCAAAAAGCGAGTCTGCAGACCATATCTCAATGCGATCACCACACGTAAACGTCTGCGCACGCCGTCAGCCTCCCCGCTTCCCCAAACAGCTCAGGAAGGCTACCATACCATATAATAAGTCCCGTTGTCCCAGAGCACATACGGATCTGGACAACTCCTCTCCGTTACCGTCAAAATATGGTCATTGTACGGCCGCAGTTGCATGCCCGGTAGGTTCGCCATTTCTCTACCTCAATCCGATATCGCAAACCGATCCTAGCCCCAGATTTTGTCTTTTGTATACCCGTCTTTTGTATGCTGGCTTGCACGACTGGAGATGTGTTTGGTCTGTATGTCTAAACGTTTCCAGAATGGCGGGAACAGTTGAAGTTGGTAGGGGAGGAGCAGCCACAGCTGGGGTGGCTGCAGCCCTCGTGACGGGTGCGCGTGACGTCATGCAGCGCCTGCAGGCATTGGCATTAGCTGGTCCAGAAGCCGACAGCCGGTAATTTGTAGGTCTGGTTTGTAGCTAGAAAACTACATGCGGCGGTTTACTTGCTCAGCAGTATCAGTTTTAGAAGGCATCATTTCGAATCCCGCGTTGTCCGTCACGCAGCACGGGAGCATGCATTTCAAAGTGTCAACAGGTCACCATATACGAAGGAGCACACGACATCTCAACGAGACATATCTTCATTGCTTCAATCATCTGCTGCCGTAACCACCGCTCTTCGCCGTGCAATGCTCAACCAACCCTCACTATGCAACGCTCCTCCCGCATTTCCAATTACTCCAAACCACCTCCCGCTCGCTCAGCGCAAGCAGTATTCCTGCTCTAATCCCCCACCCATCGGGCTCGAAAGGACTACCGAGCATGACACGGTATATATAGCTCGAGACCATCCACCACCGACGGTCTAGGGAGAAAACAAAGGACAGAAGAGAAGGAAAAGTCAAAACACTAACAATAAGTAATTCGGGAGACAGTACTTCTTCATGCGTAGCGACATCAGATGTAAGAAAAAGGCCAAAGTTGATGGTATCCAACAGAAGGACCAGGGATGCCATCCCCGAGTGTCGTGAAGAAACAAGTCAACGCCTCAGCACCGTGCCAGATCCAAAACAAGGATGGTCCAAAACAATATAAGAGAAAAGAGTAAAATCGGATCCCGGGCGATTCATGCTCCCTCGCTGCAACGGTCCGGGATGCGATACGTCGTGCGGAATTAGAGGTTAAAGTTTAAAATTCGTTTGGAAGCGTTTGGTCCACAGTAAGTTCGCCAGTTTCGATGCGGTCGACACGGAGGACGAGTTCCTGCAAACTATCAGTATTTGCATCATCACACATAAGTAGATCAACTCACCTTGAGAGCTCGTGCAGTCTTGAAAGCCAGCGGTGGGACCCTCTCTCGTCCACCATCCCTGACATCTACAGCCAGCATATTCTGCCTGCAATCTTCAAGCATTTCGACAACCGGAATAGCATGTTTCTTGAGCGCCGGACTCGAGAGGTCCTTGACAGCATCATAGGTCCGGGTACCCGTGTCCTGAACCGCACGAGATATCTCCTCGATGTACTCGTAGATTTGCTGCTCGTCGGCAGGAGTAGAAACAGGGGTAGATCGGATCAGGTTGACTAGAGGCTGGATACTTCGAACAAGTAGGGCGGTCTGGTCCTCGAGGTAGTTCTAAAAGTGCGTGAGATCGCCATCTCGGTTCAGAGGAGTGCAGGTTAGTATACCTTAAATTCTGTCATTCCTGTATCCTTCTCGTAGCCGCCGTTCATGCCAATGCTTTGGCGATCATAGCCGCTATACGGGGAGCTGTATGTACTGTATCCGGTGGAGCCGCTGCTGCCGCTCTTACTGCGATGACGCTGGTGACCGAGGCCATTAACAACGGGGTTTCCATTGCCGCCATTTGTTCCGTACGCGCTATAGGTGGAATAGACATTGGAATTGAGTGGCATGGGTCTGTCATCCTCTTCGTCATTCTCGAGCTCATCCTGTGGCGTAGGGCGCACTTTGACTTGTTTGACCAGTTCGACGACCGCAGTGGACAAATGACTGGCAGCGGCGTCCAAGAGGCTGACGGGCGATATGCCAGCTGAAGAAGCGTGATTCTTGCTGGCAGTAATGAGGTTGTTCGCGGTCGCGCTAACACGAGACTTGAGCTTCGCTTGCTGTTTGTCAGGGCTCGCAACGTCACCGCTCACGCTGCTGGTCGGCGATTGGAGCTGTGAGAGTGGGGTGCTGTCGATGTCACCAGTGATTGCCCGCACGCATTTAACCACATGCCTCATGCTCTCCAAAACTTGGTCCGGGTCCGACCTACGTGCGACTTGGAGCAATTCGTCGATGCTAAGCTGGAAGTTGGTGACATGTACGTCCTTGACTGCACCGTCGGGTGTGCTGAAGCTGCCGTCCCGCGCGTAATTGGTGATGTCCGGCGACGCGAGCCCTTGCAACCCAACCGATGAGGATTTGAGAGTGCGAAGTTGCGTTTTGGCGCGAGCATAACGAGACTTCCAGTCCTTGAGCTCTGTGTCCAGGGTTACCACCTGGCCCGCAAGCCGCTCCTCCTTCTCCAACGCCGCGTCGCTCCGCAATGACAGCTCGCGCATCTCCTGTAGGAAGGTTTGAGCGTCTCTGCGGACCTCTTCGGTAGTCTGTTGCTGTTCGCTGAGCTCGCGCTCTAGCTCTTCGCACCGCTGTCGCCATTGACCATCGCCGCCATTGTATGTTTCTTGGGGAGGATTGGATTCCAGGTCGGCAATCTGAGCACGTAGGCTGTGTTCTACATCGGCATTTTCGGTGCGTAAGCGGTCGATTTCGGAGCGAAGCGACGAGTTCAGAGTTTCAGCCTGGCCGACCTTTTCTTCAAGCGAGTACCGCAGCTCGTCCCATTCTGCGCGCTCTGAAGCAGTAGTACTGTCCCGCATTCGCTCTGCATCTTGCAACTTTTGTAATTGCTCGTCTTTGTCCCGTAGTGTTCCCTCCATGGAGCCGACCTTGCCCTGCAGCTCTGTAATTTTCCCTTCCAGATCCGAGATGATCCTACCCTGCGCCTCACCCATGCTCCTTCCGCTCTTGTCTGTCTGTCGGCGCGCCGCCGCCGCACCTTCCAGGTTGAATGCGTCCTCGTCATCGGGCCCACTGTCGTCGTCCTCCACCATGGTTCCCTTGTTCGGCACGATTGTGTTCGATTGAAAGGTCTTGGGCAGCGGCCGACCCAGATCGTTCGACTCGCCAGGCCTCAGCGGACCTAGAGGCATGGGCGGCCCATTTGGTGGTGGGCCTTGACGATATCCGCCCGGTGGTGGCCGTCCACCCCTCATACCTCCATTCATACTATTGGGTGTGCCCACTCTGCTTGGCGGGCCCCTGTTGGTGCTGGCGCGGCTCGCCATGCTGCCAGCAGGACTCGCTGGCCGCAGTACATCGCCTGAAGTGAAGCGGGGGAATCGCCGTTCTAACTCGTAGTAGACATCGGTGGCGAGCTGGCGGAAGCGCTCGAGGGGCAGCGTCGACAGCTTCTGTCTCGCCTGGTTGCGCTTCGGGTGGAAGTTGTTCTTGGGCAGAAGGAACTTGGGCGTCTCGTTGCCTGGTGCGCCGGGCCCGCCGCGCTTGCGGTCCTGCTCGCGGCGGATCGACTCGTCGTATACGTCGGTGCTGAGCTCCTGGAACTGCACCGCAGACAAACGGGTGAGCTTGTCCTTGGCCCTGCTCGGGCGCGGGTTCCCCTTCTCGTCACGTAGATACGGGCCCAAGTATGCCTTGAGCACGCGGTAGTGCTCTGCCAGCGTCTCCTCGAGCACTGCCATCTTGCGGGGCCCCAAGCCGGCGTCGCTCATGTTGGAGGCGTACAGGCCGGTGCCGTCGCTCGACCGGCCTACCGAGCTCGGCGGCGAGGGGTTGCCGTTGCGCATGCCATTGGACATGCCGCCATCTGTTGTGTTTGCGCTGCTATGGACCGAGGTGGGCGGGGTGATGCCGCGGCTGCCGGGGGGAAGGGTCGGTGAATATGGGTTCTCGCCGGCGATGTTCTGGTAGCGGGTGATGGGCGACCAGTCGTTGCTGTCGGTCGAAACGGGGGAGAGGGTGCCATTGCGGGTGTTCATGGTGGGATTGTGTTTCGTCGGATCGGCGTTGCGCTGCTAGCCTCTTGGTAGGGCGTTGGTTGTGCGTCGGAGTCCGGCGTCGTCAGACTTGAGGCGGCGCGACCATGCAAGCCGTCAAAGAAAAGGTGAAACGTGGGCTGTCGGCGGCGAAGGAGACACGAGACGGTGCTGGCCGTGAACGAGTCGGCTGATGCGTGGCTGGATCGCGTGTGAAGGAGCGGATGCGGTGAGACTGGGCCCGACAACAAAGAGGGTGCAGGCAATGGTAGGGAGCGTGGCGCGGGGAGCGTCTAGTCAAAGAGCCCGCAGCTGCAGTGAGAGGCGACAGAGTGGAAGGGCGACAACAGAAGAAAGCAAAAACTCGCGGCGCAGGCCCAAGAGGAGACCGTGGGAAAGGTCAGTCGGTGATGCCCCCTTTCGCTACGTGCCTTGGCTGCCCTCTCGAGCGCTAAACACCCGGCTGCTAGCCCTGTTCTGACAGGCCCGAGCAGACGACGGGCCTCGCGCGGGACGCCGGGGGGTCGACGGTGGATCACGGTGGATGTGGAGCAGGTGGGTGTGGTGGACTGGCCCACCGCCGCACGATGGCACTGAACAAACGCTGCAATTGTGTGAATCGGTCGACTATTTCGTGTGGCCGAGGATAGGATGCGTTGCAGGCGCAGGTGCGGCATTCCGCGTGTTGTGCATGGTGCCCCGTCCTTCCGTGCAACCGCGACGGGCTGCAGTGACTGACTGACGGACTGACTGACAGGCTGGAAATTACAGCCCTACCCTAGCCGCTCCTGCAAGATCCAGGCCTCACAGGCCGCGCGCCCATACAGCCTCGCCCGCCCAGCGTCATATTACTGTGGAGATGAGGCTTTCATGCACATACCTATTATAGCCACGTTAGACTAGATCGTGCGACTACTGTACAATACAATCTTGCGACTAGATTCTGCGAGGCGGCCCGCAACATGGTCGACGGCGCAATCATGCTCCAGATCGTGAATCGCTTCCATCTGTGGTATCACGACCGGTGCGCCGTCTTTACATGCGCCCCTTCCGCCGACCCGCTCTGACACCCGCGCAGGTACGACGCCACGTGCACCGTCCGCCTGCAGGTGCCGATAACCCGTATCGTATCGCTATCGATACCCGTCAAGTCAACCCCCATGTTCGTATTCGTGCGTTTGTGTGCCGCCGTTCAACACATGTCAAGTCAAATCTGCCATCTCGAAACACATACACCCTGCCGTCGCCATCACCGTGCCCGCTTGATCTTGTTCGTCGGCTGCTTGCGGCAGTCTGGACACAGCCAGTCGCCCACGGGCTCCTCCTTGATGCCCACGCACTCCCAGTGGAACCACTGATACTGGCAGTTGTCGTTGTCGCATGCCACCATGTCGCCGAAGCTGACGCGCTGGCAGAAGCAGTACTTGCTGTCGTCCGACTCGTCCTCTTCCTGGTCGCCTCCCATGCCCGACATTTCCTCGTCCTCCGTGCCCGCCTCGCTAGCTACACTCTCGTCGTCGTTGGTCGTCGAAGGCGATGCCCGGGATCCGCCCTTGCGGCGCTTCTTATGGACCCCCGACTTGGCCGTCAACGCCGCTTTGCGGAGCGGTTGCTGTAGTTTCGCCTTCTTGACCGTGAGCGAGTGCTTCGGCGGCCGAGGCCCGACGCTTCCGGCTCGTGACCCCGGCGTCGATGGCTTGGGTGTTCCGGGACCTAGGGATGACTGTCGTCCTGGTGTAGGAAGAGGGCCCGTGTTGAGATTGGGCCGGCGACGCTTGCTGTCGCTGCTGGCGGACATTTCGCGCTCTTGTCGTGCCGCTGTCTGTGCTGGGCTTTGTTGGTTTGCGAGTCGTTGCTGGTTCAACAGTGCCTGCGCTGTCATGTTTGGGAGGTTTGGGTTCATCCTGGAAACGCTCGTGGCATTCGAGATGCGCGCAATGGCCGCGTGGGCTAGATTCGCCCCGCCAGGCCCTGCGTTGTTGCCAGACACGGATTGCAGTGGAGTGTTGGCACCCGTGGTAACTGACGAAGACGGGGGCACCATGTTGCCCGGCGATTCGCGTAATAGCGAGGGCAACTGGGGATCCGTGGGGATGGAGCCTTCATTTTGGAGGTCCCGCAGTTTTATATCTAGTCGTTTCACGTGGCGGTCCATCTGCGGCGCGTCAGCAAGTCAACGATGCGATCGTGATGCGATACCTACGAGTGCTGCCGCTTTTTCCACCAGCCCAATCTTCTCCTCCTGCAGCATCTGCGACTTCTCATAGTGCTGCTGGATGAGCTTGGAGTACGGTTCCTCCTTCGGGTTCTGCACAAGCGGACCGTTGAGCTTGATGAACTTTTGCAGGCTGCTGTCGCGGGAGTTGATAATGGCCCGTGATTCCCGAATGAGAGTGTCTTTTGCTTCCACCTCTTCGTAGAGATGTGTTATCTCTGCGGGAAGGTTTGCGACTGCATACTCATGAGCGCTCCGTGATGCAGTGGGGGCAATATTCTCTCACCGTCGTGGATGAACTGCTCCAGCACCGCCGCTGGGTCCTCGGGCGGAATCGCCATGATGGGTCGCGTCCGAAAAAGGCTATAGGCGTCTGGAAAATGTTTCTTATCGTACTATTGCTTGACCACGAGCCCGGTTTCGATGATTTTCCGATGGATTTCCGCCGATTTTTGATGGAGGGCGTAGCAGGTGGTAGGAGGCGCGGCCCAGTGACCGAGTGAATCGGAGTGAAGGAAACCACCCTGGAGCTGTTGCTACCTTTTCCAGGATTAACGTGCACCCTTGACTCTAATAATCACCCACAATATCTGCTGCAGCTAATACTATCGTTAGAGGCAAAGTAAGTCAAGGCTGAAGTTGCGTACGGCGCGTGGCTAACGAAGACAGATGCGGCGCAATCGATGTTCCTCACGTGCATTCTTCGGCAGATTGACCAATGAGAAGTCGGGCTCCGACGAGGATGCGGACGCCTCCAGCTCGCGTAGCGAAGGCCCCGGCGCCGACGACGAGGAAGAAGACGAGAACGAAGACGAGGACGAAGACGACGAGGACGAGGACCCAGAGAGCGGCGACGAATACAAGGACACCTACGTAAACCACGTCTTTAGGAAGGAGTACCAGGAGGCACGAGAGGGTAGCGCACAGGGACTGCTGCGTGGAACGCGACCAGCGACACCCGACTCGGATTTCGGCGTTCGTTCCAGCGGCCGCACCAAACGAGCCGTCAACTACAAGGAGCGACAGCTCAAGGACATCCCCTTCCGACCCGTCTGGGAAGCCCCCAAGGTATGTTGCGCAACAGCGTCGTCGCACTAACATACGAATATTGATGGTACACAGCCGTCTCAGAAACCACTCCAGAAGCCACCTGCTGGTTCAGTCCGTGAAGCTCTCTGGGCAAAGAGGGCTGCAGAAGAGTCCAGGCCGCATTCATTTGTCAACCGTTTCATTCCCACCCAGGAGGACGTCAACCGCTGGGTTGCCGACAAGTATCCCGCTCAGCTGAGAAATCGGGCCCAATATACCCAGGTTCCTAAGATCGACCCTGTCCAACGGAAATCGGCTACTATGCGTGGGCCGGGGTACAACCCACCGTTCAACGGGCACTCCAACAACATCGTGGAGGAGTACATGTCCCCAAATGACCTCTTTGTCGAAGACTTCGGAGCTTTCAAGGGTCTCACCGAGGACGAAAAGCGCGCAGTCATCCGACACGAAGCTGAAGAGCATGGAATTGAAAAACCGCAGGGCTACAGTGTGTCTTTTCACTACAACCCGCATGTTGAATATCATCACTTCGGAAGTAGCCATCCTATGAAGCCTTGGCGTTTGACTTTGACGAAACAGCTGGTCCTTGCGTACGGTCTGGAGTACAGTATGGAGCTGTACGAACCGCGACCAGCGACTTTGGACGAGCTGGCCATCTTTCACGATCGCGAATACCTATCCTTTATCAGCAAGTAAGTCAACCAAGACCATCACCATCTATGTCCATCCTAATATGAATACAGAGTGACACCCCAAAACGCTAAACCGGATGACCCGGCGTATCTCTCATACGGGTTTGGTGGCGACAGTAACGACTGCCCTGTCTTTGATGGCCTATGGAACTATGTCTCTATCTACAGCGGCGCCTCGATGAACGCAGCCTACAACCTGCTCAACAAGCAGTCCGATATTGCCATCAACTGGTCCGGTGGCCTACACCACGCCAAAAAGAACCTTGCATCGGGCTTCTGCTACATCAACGACATTGTGCTCGCTATCCAGCTTTTACTCACGCAAAACCAGCGCGTTCTGTATATTGACATTGACGTCCACCACGGTGACGGAGTCGAGGCAGCCTTCGAATCGACGGACCGCGTCTTCACTCTTTCGTATCATAAGTTCGGTATCGATAGAAACGGTTATCCCTTTTTCCCAGGAACCGGCAACATAAACGAAATGGGACCAACGGATCCGACGAACCGTGGCAAGGGTCACAGTCTCAACATTCCCATTGAAGACGGCATCGACGATGATCAATACAAATGGCTGTTCAAGACGGTCACGGGCGCTGTCATCGACAAATACAACCCCACCGCTATCGTGCTCCAGTCCGGCGCCGATTCTCTCGGGGGCGACAGGCTTGGTAGATTTAACCTGAACATTAGAGCGCACGGCTTCTGCGTCGAGACCGTCAAGAACTACGGACGGCCCCTTCTACTTATTGGGGGAGGTGGCTACACCCCGCGCAACGTCGCTCGGACCTGGTGCCACGAGACAGCCGTCTGCGTAGGCGCCGAACTGCACAACGACCTACCATCGCACGTACCCTACATCCAAGCCTTCCAAGGCGAGGAGAACGGCGGTGGCATCTTGTATCCAGACCTGCACAATACGAAGCGCCATGAAAACGCAAACACGCAAACGAAACTACACAAGCTAGTCGGCCAGGCGCTGGAGAACCTGCGATATCTAGAGGGCGCTCCCAGTGTCGTCGTCAACACCAGAGGCATAACGGAAGAGCAGATTATGCGGATACGGGAGGAGATTGATCAGGAGATGGAGGAAGAAGAACAGGACCAGTATAATCTTCGAGTGGAGAACACGCGGCGCAGGAGAGAGAGAAATATAGGAGGGAGGGCTGAGCGAGGTCTGCGATGAAGGGCTGGAAAGCTGATCCTGGTGTTCCGTTTTTTAGATGTGAAAGTAGGGCCGATCGATTATGGCGTCGCGGTAGCGGTATTTCAGCGGAAATTCCGCGGCCTTTTATACGAGATACCCGTTCTTTATGACTGGGATCGAGGACCACATCACTAGCATCGTTGTCTTGCAGCATGTCCGTAAGAGCTAGAGTTGTTCCGCGTATTATGCAGTCGTGGCGGCTCTAATGCATGTCATCTCGTCTTCAAATCCTGACACTTTGAATGTTCCGAAGCGTAGGTACGCACTGAGGCTTTGTCTTTCTTTCTGCAGTAATGTCATAGCGCTTCCACGACTGATAATGGGCTGAAATAGGCAGCCAATGGCGGGGTTTCTACGTCGATCTTGCGCAAAGAGATCGGCATCGGATATGCGGGTGATGTCCGCCGCCATTCCCGGTCCCATCCCCGGTACGATGTACAAAAACATTCAACTTCGCCACGAGGCACCGATGTCTTATTTCATCGTTGCTCCGAAGTCTCACTAGAGGAAATGTTCCGATCGGTAGAAAGGGCATCATCTGATAAGACGAAGTAAAAGTTGCGCCCAATGGCAGGTTTCAAAGGGTCCAGTTGTGCTTTATAAGCACCCCGCAGAACGGATGTCGCCGTTGAGCTCTCCTCAATACGAGGCTTACTCAATCGTGCGCCTTTTCTTCTGCAGCCATGTCATACCTCTTCTTCGACGCTACAACCGCTTTGAACTTGCGCTTGCGAGACAGAGATCTGCGTCCGTTGACTCATCGAGATCGAGGAAATCCCAGTAGTACCTGACCGCCGCTGTCAGATCTGCAGCTCGCCAACGCACGACGGAGACATTCGGACGGATTTCTTTGTTCAGTCGCCGACGAATCGACAGGGATCTCAAGCTATCTCGCCGGAGCGGGCCATTGTATCATACACAACCCACTTGACTAACCTTACTTAACCCTCTCCACCATCGACACCTCCACCACCAGGACACTATGAGCGACGACGTGCTGCACACGGCAGTGGTAGGCGACCGCGTCCAGAAACCGAACGGCAGTGCCAGCGGCGCATCGGCTGCGCAGAACGCGCGGTCCTGCGTCACCTGTCGCAAGAGGAAAGTCAAGTGCGACAAGAAGCAGCCTTGCTCGAATTGCACACGCGCGAAAATCGAATGCATCTTCCCTGGACCGGGTCGCGCACCCAGGAAGAGCAGAAAGCCACAAGATGGCGAGCTTATGGATCGACTGAAGCGGCTCGAGGGCGTGGTACTGAGCTTGAACGCCCAGGTCGAGGAGCATGAGCAGGAAGCCGCCGAGAGGGACAAGCGGGAGACCAGCTCCAGTGAACAGACTTGTTTGGAAAAGCAGAAGGAGAGTGAGAGTCGCACGGTGGTGGCGGCCGACAACAGCGTGCAAGGACTGGAGACGCGCTTCGGACGGCTGGTGGTCGACCAGGGCCGTAGTCGCTATATCAATAACTCCTTCTGGGCGAGCTTGAACAACGAGGTGCGTCCATAATGCATAGCAAGCTGCGAGACGGTGCTGACACGGCGTAGGTCGAAGATCTCAAGTCAATCCTCATTGAGCAGTCCGACGACGAAAACGACGATGACTTCGCCGACGCCAGCTCCTCGTCGCAGCACCATGGCTTCATATTCGGCTACAGCTCGAGCAATGTCGACATGCTGTCCTTACACCCTCCTGCCGACCAAGCGCTCGAGTTCTGGGCAATGTACAAGGAGAACGTGGATCCGCTCGTAAAGGTTCTGCATATCCCTACGTTCGAGCCCGTGGTTTTGGAGGCAGTAGGGCACCCAGAGAAGATAAGCAAGTCGCTGGAGCCTCTTATGTTTGCTATATACTACGGCGCGATTACAAGCACTATGCCCAACGAATGCTTAGAGAGATGGGGCTCGGACCGCGACACCCTGCTCACGAGGTACCGATTCGGCTTGGAGCAGGGGCTTGCACGCGCCAATTTCCTGTTCTGCGACGAGATGGTCATCCTGCAGGCTTTGGTCGTATTTCTGATTCTACTGCGACGGAACGACGACGCGCGGAAGATCTGGACGCTCACTGGCCTGGCTGTTCGCATCGCGCAGACATTGGGTATACATCGGGACGGCAGTCACTTTGCCCTCAGCTCCTTTGAGATTGAGATGCGACGACGGCTTTGGTGGCAAGTTTGTATACTGGACGCGCGAAGTAGTGAAGATCATGGTTGCGACCCCACCATCGTCGAAACCCAATTTGACACCAAGATGCCTCTGAACGTCAACGATACAGACATCGACCCGAAAATGATCGGTTTCCCAAAGGAACGGCGAGGCTTCACCGACATGACGTTCTGCCTTATTCGGTTCGAGGTCACCAACATCTTCCGCCGAATTCTCTACGTCCCGCCAGTGAATGAAAAGTGCAATCTGTATTTCTCTAATTTTACCATTCCTGAAAAGGAGAAGTGGATCAGCGACTGCCACCAGCAGCTTGAAGATAAGTACTTGAGAGACACCGACATGGACGTACCGTTGTGTTGGGTGACTGCGACCATCTCACGATTGGTCATGAGCAAAATGTGGCTGGTCGTCTATCATCCGCACCAGCGGAAGGACGGCGGTGTCTCACTTCCGCAAGAGACAAAGGACAAGCTCTTCATTACATCACTCGAAAACATCGAATACTCAATTCTCCTAGAAACCGAAGCGCGCACTATGAAATGGGGTTGGTTGTTTCGAACATACGTGCAATGGCACGCCATTGCCTTCCTTCTCTCTGAACTCTGCGTACGAACGAAGGGCGAAGCAGTCGATCGCGCATGGCGTGCTCTCGAAGCCACCGCAGGCCGATGGTGGTATCCTCTTCAAGAGACCTCCATCTACAGCAAAGGTCAGGCAGGTTGTTTGTGGAAACCCCTTCGAAAGCTCATGGCCAAGGCAAGAGCGGCACGGGACAAAGAATTGGCACTTGAGCGCGCAAGCCAAGCCGTTCGGAACGAGAATGTCAATTACTCCAGCTTTTCTCTTCTCTTGGACTCGCTTCCCAGTGCAGCGTCGCCGAGTCAACCAAACCCGAGCAACCTGGATAGCATGCTACGCCCATCGGCGCCAAAGCTAGGCGAGATGCCCATCGCGCAGCCTCCGACTTGGACGGGTAGTCCTACTTCAGCTAATCCGGATGCTGTGTACACCCTAAAAACGGGCGATGGCCCAGAGTACAATGCGATGTCGTCCCATGGCACTGGCAATGTCCCAGGCGGCGCAACACACGGAAGCAACAAACAAACTGCTCTTGATACCTTCAACAACCTCTCAGAACAAGGACTCGATTTTCTCCTCCACGACGTCATGGACGGGTTCCAAACGGACGGTAACCCTATCTCCAACCTGCCGGACCACAACCAAATTCACCAGGATGCGAACGGCGGTTTCTTTGGCGTCTCGGACAACAACACAACGTTCACAAACCCGAATCCCTTTTCTCAAGCTCCAGCGCCTTTGGCCAATCCCTCCTCGCTCAATGACAGTCCTGTGCATATAGGCGCTGGAGATGCAACTGGAAATATACCGAATACGGAATCGCCGTTGCTAGATGGCGGAAACATGGATTGGGAGGTTTGGGATGACCTGGTGAATCAATATGGAATGGAGAATCCGCAGCCCCAGGCTACGGCGAATGGGGCTGGGCATCTGGGCATGGTGCATTGGTTCTAAGGGGGAAATGGAGGTCGTCGTGGGACTTGCGAAATTTGTTTTGGAGAGGCGGTTGCGCTGTATGATACAGGGACTTGGAGGTGGAAGTGGTTATGTGTAAATGATTTACGAGGTGGGCGTTTGGTTTGGCTGGAAACCCTACTTTGGAGTAGTGCCTTTTAGGACATGGTCTATCGTGCTTTACTCATGGCTCTTGGATGAGATTCCCAACGGAGGTAGCATTACATAGATGATATCACAGTACTTTATTTTTGTCACTATCAACCATCGAGCAGTCCCACATGATAACATAAAACTTGCTCCCGCTACACGGAGTCTGCTGAGTTACTTGGCTTCGTCTCAATACACGATACACGGATGCCAGACTAACGCCACCTTATCCTCTTTCTCTGCATTTTCTGCGCTCGTTCAGGCTATCTTGTTCGTTTCGGCGTCAATCGCTCACACCGCACCCTAATAGGAAGCGGCCACAATCGTATATTCCTAGCACATCGCACGATGCCGGGGCCGGCTCTTGACAGTGCTCCCAACTGAGCTGAGGCTCAAAGTTGCAATATACATGCCTCCACCTTCGGGGGACGGTAGGTCGGGGATGGGTTGACGTTGTTGTGGAAGTAAGGGAGAGAGGCTAGGTTTGGAGCCAAACACATCGCGCTTGTTAAAACAGCGTGCGAGGGAGCTTAAGAGGAGGGTACAGGGGGTGGGGGGTTGCTTCTGAGATTCTTCGGGCGTATGTTCAGTTGACAGAGCTTCAACGCATAAATTGTGATCCCAGCGGGAGTCTCCTGCTGCTTCTGCACCATGAAGTCTGAATTTATTCAAGGCCGCTCAGCCCCATATATATACGACTCCCGAATATTCACCAAAGTAGCGGCCTACCACCCTGCCTACTTTTAACAAGCTTCTCGCGCCCTCTTTGCGCTCTTTGATCACAAGTAGCGTCTTCCAACGTAACACCACCTGGCAGACTACCATACCTAGAACGTCGCGATAGCCGCCGGACTTCAGCACCGTACCTGAGAAAGATTCTGAAGGATGCCATAGCCAGCCTTGTTTACACTCTCACCTGAGTCAATGCTCGAAGTTGCGGCTCATCTCAAGTCTCTGACCTCAGCGGCAGCACTCGCGTGGAGATATCGTGGCTGTATGCGATGCTGAGTGGTTGAAGATGCATCGATTCTACAACTACCTAGCTGCGGGGCTAAGATATTGCCAAAAAGTAGATCACATGAACACACCCGATGATTTCGATCACATTAAATGAATCTAGAGAGCCTAAACTATCCTTGAAGCACGTCACGCCTATGTAAGATCGATCGAGCTTCGAGCTATGCGATGCCATTATAGCGAATTTGGTGGTAAGGGACCTTGTTCTCAATATCCGTGCTATAATCTCAATGGGATGGATATTTCTTCCTGCCGAACACGATATAGAACCCACTCACGCCGCGGTCTCCTACCCTCCACCACACCACGATCACCACCAATCTGATGCTGCAAACGATCGTCCGAGTAGTTTTCTCCAGCCACTGCTCAACAAGAATTTAATCTTCTCTCCAATTTTGTCGCGTACTATGATGGCTCCATCTGTGTTATTGCGTACACTGCGACCCCAGAGCAGGAGATCATTTGCGAACTAGAGCAATGCGTTTTATTTCTGCCGTTTACGGCTATAATTGCTCGTATTGGCGACCGGAGTGGAGCTGTAGGGAGCATTGGCACGGTTGGGGCTGTTGGTCGGAGATTGTGGTGTAAGCGATTGGTGTCGGATGCATCGTGATTGTGTTGTGGCAAGAGTTGAACCTTGGGGATGGGGATGGGTTTAGACCGAAGAGAGACGAGCTGAAGTGTGCATTCTCGGGCCGATGACTGGAGAGTTTGATCACTGTGAACGTGATGTGATATGGCTGTAAAGCGGTACTGTTGTGGAAAGGGTGAGAGACGTGCATGGATATCAAGACATCAGCAGCAGGAGAGCATGAGTTTGTGAATTACATTTTGTATTCTCAATTGAGGCTGCAGAGCAGCGGGATATGGTAGTTTACAGGGAAAAGGCTATGCATCGCGTACCAAGATATCATGCAACAAAGGAAGAACAAGAGACAAACTGTACATGCAGAAAGAAGGGCCAACCGATCTCCCAGTGGCCAAGAAGCGAAGCGCCGCGTCTCTATCGCAGCCATGGTTCTACCGAAACAAAGACTGTCCGACAGGTCAAGTCGACAAATCTAGAATCGGAACCATCCCATACCGCGAACCACCTTGGTCTTCACGACATCGCGTCCGTTAAGGGCCATGCCGCTGGGCACATCCTTCAAGTCCATCTCAATGCACTCGCTGGACGCCTTCTCCCATCCAACCGAGGTAACGCTCCCAGCATCGTTGTAGATGTACTTGGAACCGTCCGACAGCGTAGCCTCAATCTTGCCCGTGTAGTCGCCATCGAAGCGACCCGAAACAGCCCAAGATTGGCAGTGCACAGCCTTCTGGGGTGGGAGCATGTTGTTGACTGCGCCGCTACCCTGGGTGATTGACAGATCTTTCTTGGAGCCCGAGGTCATGGCGGTAGAATCCATGTTCTGGCGCTGGTACTCAAACTTGGTCGCTACGTCGACCTTGCCCTTGGCTACCAAGGGGATGCCAACTTCGCCGCCGACCGTCACTGTGATACCGGCAGTCCACTGGTTCGTGCGCTGGCTCGTAATCGTCTTGGATGTATCCCTGGACGCCACATTGGTGAAAAGGAAGGTCTGGTTAGGTCCGCCGACAGCATTGGTGTTCTTGAAGTAGGTGTCGGCAAGATTGACGTTGTCGATGCCGCGCTGCTCAGCGTTCCACTGGGTCAGATCCTCAGCGACCATGAGGTCGACCAGCTCGGTCCGCACCACCTTGCCCTTGAGCAACTTGAACTCGACGTTGCTGAGCCAGGCGCCGGAGCGCGTCTTGGCGGCGAGGATGATGCCGCCGGCATTGTCAACGGTGATTTCGTTGCCGACTTTGCCCGAGTTAGCGCCGACTTCGAAGATGTTGGCGCCGCCTTGGGTGATGATGATGCGGCCCACGGCGTCCATTGGGTCGCCGTCGTCGGGCTTGTTGTTCCAAAGCCTGATGCCTGTGATGCTTGTTAGTTATATTCGAGGTTGATGGTCTCGATTGGGGCTACATACCAACTTCCTCGCCGGCATTCCACTCCTTCACCTCGTGTGCCTGGGGTTTGTCCTGGGGAACCTCGCCACGAACCGGACCCCATCCAGACTGCGAAAACTTGAACCTCACAGCCTTGACCTGGAACTTTGCTGACCACGCCTCAATCCCAATAATGATCTCACCAGTGCTCCACTTGGATTCACAATGAACCTCTGGGTGGCCGGCCTCGGGAAAAGCAGGACCAGCGTACTGAGAAGCCGCGAAGGGAGCTTCTTGCGGCGTGGCATCGCAGTTATCGTCGGCGCGAGCAAGAGCGGCCAGCGAGACCAGGAAAACCTGGTTGAGAGCGGAGAAACGCATTGCGTATGGGCTAGAAGTTGCTGGAGAGAGTGTGGTGGATGAAGAGAATGGACAGTGTTCCTAGTACTGCTTAAGGAAGAAAGAGTGAAGTGAAGCTGAAGGCGAAGCTGATTGCCGCTGTAGGATGAGAAGTAAAACAGATAGGTGGGGAGCACATCTTATACAAACACAGTCGACCTGAATCGAGGCGAAGTCCATCGCCACGCTATGCATCTGCTTTCACGAAGCCTTAGCTCGAGATGCAATCCTACCAACACGCTGGGCGGTTTGCCTGACATCTGCAGGCAAGGACATCGCAGTAAACAACCCTACTAAACGAAGCATTGTGAGTGGTGCACGCAGCATAGTCGGTGGCGCATCGACGGCAATCACTGGAGCCTTGTGCAAAGTTTCAAGTTGGCGATAGGTCGAGCAAGACTATTTCGAGTACGTACATTGCAAATGCAACGCACGCGCCACCGGAGCCCGGCAGATCTTAGCCTCAAGCGCGAGGCCAAGCCTTTTGAGCTTGGGGAGACGCGGCTCCGCAAATTGGTCCTTCTTATTGCGGTCCTGTTCAAGGTTAGATTGTAGGATTCTAAGGGTTAGGCGGTTGTTGTTTCATGGAGGTGCGCTAGCTGGTTCGGGAAGGCTTGGTAGATCATCGGACTTCGAACAACGCTACGGAGAATAGACGCGTCAACGTTGGAAGTTGTGTGACTGTGATGTGTACACTGCACGGCAAGTATCTCAAAGGTCATGTACCGTGCCGTTCAGGACTGTACCGTACGTACGTACATTCCTTACTTCCGCAACCACAAGCTATACCAGTACGTAACGTGAAGGCGTCTCGATTTAGCGCTCGTACTACCACTCCCATAGCCTTCCCTATCATTACACCCTCAAACAACGGGGTTCATCTCCACCAAGCTTAAGGCTGAAGCACGCCAATTCTAATCCAGCGTGCTGGCCCCCAACGCCACCCGAAACTCTGACAGCGGACCAACACTCGCCTCACCCACTTACCCTTTCCAGTCAAGCTCAGCAGATTAGCTTTAAGCATAGAGCTAAACTACCTGCTGTGAAATTAACGGACCTACAACGGCGCCATGGTCTCGGTCTCGATGTGATGGCGGATTGGGATAGGCGTGCGCTGGTGGCTCTAACGAACGGACTCGAGACGATCGGTCCGGTTCAGGTATGTGGTTCGTAGCGTTGTGTTAGGAGGTCGGCGGGTCGCTGATTCTTTGGCCGGCTAGGGGATGGTAATCATGGGTTGTTTGGCGATTAATTGCAGGGAATTCTGTGTCTATCTTGATGTTTCGCTACGCGAGTCCAAACATCCAGCCCCAAAAGTAGACCATGAGCAAGATCGCATATCACAAAAAGGCGCATTGGGTATGCACGCATTCCACACTACTATCGAGGCATGCCATTGATCACAAGTCGTGAATATGACGATGCCAATTTCTCTAAGCCGAAGTCCAACACCGCACATCGCTACTCCTGCTGCACGTGGAAGATACATGTAGCCAAAAGAGAAAGGCGTAGGACTTAGGAGTCAGTGAGCTACGTACATTGGGGCCACTGGTCCCGCGTCTGCGCATCATCCTGTTGGCGCGGCTCGTTTGACGATACGAAGTGGGTGGTACGTACACCAACGCCCTTCCTATGCGTTCAGTACCAGTCAAAGAAGTCCGCCAATCCTACCTAGAGACAGCGCAGGATTCTGAGCTTGTCTTAAGGCCTGGCAGCTCGGACCTCAGCCTCACCTGCTGTCCTAATTTCTACTCCACTAACTTACTGATCAGCGACGGTGGTCGGACTCGAGCGATGCTTCTAGACCAGTTTTCGACTGGCGGCTTGGAAGTGGACGCTATGCCGACCGGTTTGCCGATCATGCTTTCACAGACATCCTTCGTGCTGTTCATATGCGACTAGCTCATATAACGTTTACTGCTGTGCCGCATGCCCCGCGATGTCCGGGCCGATTGTCGGAACTTTCCATCGTCATGGGCCGATTTTCAAGGCGAGCATTTCGTGTGGAGATTTTGACTGGGGCGTGGATGCTCGATGGAGACTTCCTTGCGATGAAGTGGGGTCTAGATTTACTATGGGGCTGGGTTCCTAATTAGTTGTTGTTGTCGCCGCAGCTGATGGAGTTCAATGCCGTGGACGAACCGAACTGCTTGGCAAAAGCCGTTATCGACTAGGCCTTGCGAGTGGCGATCGGAGACTGGTGATTCTCCTCACCGGAAGCCGGACCTGTAGCACACACAACGTCATCGTCCTTCCTACAAGTGGTTGGTAGTCTCGCTACCGAGTAGGTGTGAGTACTTCCAGTCTGGTGTGTTCGAGTTTCGCCCCGCTTCATATTAACGTCGTTTGTTCTCATTGGTGATCGCGGTCCTTTTTGCTATAGAGCTACAGTCTTGTTACCTTCAATACCAGTGTTTAAACATAGTGGAGTATGAATTGACTCTGACATCCGGAGGGGTGGTCTAGAAGGCGGTCAATTCAAGATGTCTCGCTCTAAGCGCCACGCGGTCTAGTGAAGGTGGCGGAGTTGGTATTTCCAGGTTGTGGGATGCATCGATGCGTGCTGAGAACCAGGTAGCTATCGCTGTTGCTGACTTGGAGCTGCAGACCAATCTCACGAAGCTTCAGCTATTACCGTACCTACACTCGTTATCTGGACCAGCATAGGATCTCCGAGTCTAGACCAATACCACACGCGAACGCAACGCTACGAACCAACATTGCAACTCCGTCTTTGAAAGACCATTCATAGCGCCTAGCCTGGTGTTTTTCGAATTGTTGTTCAGAACGACTCGAGTGTGTCTGTAGCACGGACAATCGTCTCTTCAGCGTTCGCGAAGCTGCGGACTGCGAAGCTACTGCCCAGTAGAAAAGCCCTCAAGCCAGCGAGGACTACGGAGCGAACCTTCGGACTTGTATTACTGGCTATAAGCCTTGGTACGACTTGGAGTAGATTGGCAACAGCTCGTAGTCCTCCGACTATGGGTTTCGACAACGCCGAAGCCCTTGCGCTTTGCGTCCCCATTACGAAGTCGACCGTAGCGTCGCCGGCTTGGTGCCAATGGTGAGATTGCCGGAATTCAAAAAATAAAAACCAATGAATAGGACAGATCTGGCCGGTGGCCTGACTTGGAATTGGCGGAAGTCGGAAGTCGGCAACCACTTCAGGCGCCAACTGCGCGTCGGAATGAGCTTCGGACATGACAAGTGACGAGCTGTACTTCATAACGTCGCACTCACTCGAACGAACTTCCATCAGATCAAGATCAACACGAGAAATGCCATGCGCGATACTCGCAAGCTCGCTTCGCAATTAACCTAATGAGTATAGATCAAGGATTTACCAGCCAGTTCCCAGGCGACCAGTTACTCTCCAGCCCCTTACACGGCGTACACTGAATACGGTGGTCTGTCTGCAAACACGGCTCTACCAACTGCGCATACTCAAACATCTTCCCACCGGCGCTCGTATCGTTGTTCCCCCAGCACACGCGGCCCATGACTGGCGCCCCAGGCTCATTGTAGTATCGCTTGTAGCACCAGAACAGCCCGTCGCGCAGCGAGCATTGCCCCTGACATGCCGTATCCAAATTGTGTCGCGTGCACCGCGTGTCGGGCATCCATCCTGCCGGCGTGCATTCAGCGCACGGCAGGTCGTCTTGCGCCTTGCCAGCTCCTAGATGCGTGGCTGTGGGCTGGTACAAAACCCATGTCGAGGAGACCGTCAGGGTAGTTGACCCGCTGCTCACATATGACACCGCGGGTGTAGCTCCCTGCACCTGCGCGCCCTGCACGTAGGTAGAGGTCATGTCGGAGATGCGGGTCTGGATGAGGGTGTAGGGGAAGGCGGTTGGGGCGCTGGGCCAGGGCTCCAGGAGCGTGTTGGTCAGAGTAGTGATGTAAGATTGGACACCAGCAATAGGCCAAGCAGGGTTAGGGGCTATAGTGGTAGTAGTAACGGTTGAGGCGATTTTGGTGAGGGTGGTTGGGTAGCGAGTTGGGAGGGCGTTGACGATGTCAGCGTTGGCGTCTGCATCGGTGTTGATGTCTGGTATGGCGATAGATGTTACGCTTGTGATATACCAGTACACTATCACAAGATTCTCTAGGTATGAGACTTTCATTATAGGAAAAGTAGCCTAGAGCTAGACTGTGCTAATGTAGATAGCAGTATCTTTTCTGAAGTGCAAATCTTGAGAGGCGTTGAGAATAGATTTTAATGGGAAAAGGGAGTACTATACGTGCTGTGGTAGCGGTGGGTCTTCATTTCTATATAGGTCTGGTCTCAAAATTGATTAGGGCGGCCGCCAATCCTAGAGACCTCTCGACATTAGCCGGAATTCGACGGGTACCGGAACAGTCTGAATTCTACATTGTATCCATCTGATCTGAGAATGACAAGATCTATATTCTGCTGCTTTCCTAGACAACAATGGTTGTGTCACTATAGCCGGACTGCACACTGGAGCACATAGCTGCGAGAAGAGTCCTCGAAATCTATAGCTCCATCGAGTACCCCGGAAGCGCATCCAGCCAGCCCTCTGTATCTTCCGTGACAGTGTTCTGCACTCCGCACGCGTTCATATCTTCCACAGTGTGCGTCTGCAAAATGCCCTGCATTCCTGGGCTTCCGCATTTGTGAACTACGCGCAGAAGACAAAGTCAGCACAATAATCAGGCGCAACAGACGGGTTGAGGATACTTACACATGCATGAATCATTCATGGCCCTCTGCAGCGAATCTCCCTTCCACCCAAACACGTAGTCAGCATGAGTGCCATAGCCCTTTGAGTCACCATAACTCCAGACAAACGGCTGGCTCCCATCCTTTGGCCACATGTCTTTGAACGCAGTCGTGTTCCACATAGTTTCGTACGCAACCTGTGGCATTCGAACTGGATGGGAAGCAGGGCACGGCCCAGCCTCTCGAAACCCGCCCTTCGTCGTCGAATACATGTGCGATTGGTGGTCTGGGCTATCCAAGTTCTTTCCGTCCCAGCAAGCGGGAAAGTGGTGGATTGCCATAATACCTGCGGGGCAGGGTCTTGTGGGGAAATCAGGCGTTTCGAAACCGCGGGTGAGGATCGTTTCAAGGCAGGTATAGCGAAGGCCATTCTTTGTGCCGTTGATAGTGTCGACCGTCGGGTTGCCGACTGTCATTCTAAAACCTGGGGGAAAGGCGGTAATGTATTGGTCGCCATTGTTATCAAAGTCCTTTTGCGTGTAGTAGACGGTCATGCCACCGTTGATGTGTGGTGCATTCTGGCCTTCGTAACCCAGTTGTGCGTTTGGGTATATAGGTACGCGTTTGTAGGAACCGTTCTCGTGCTTGAAGTACATAGCCGCAGTCCAATAGTTACTGAAAAGAGGATCAGTACAGCTGGGCTTAATCTCGAAAAGTCTTCGTCGCCCATGTTGGTATGACCGGCAAACGTGGAGTCAACTTACCTGAAGTCTTCGCTATAAGCACATGTTGTGCAGCTTCCTTGCTCGCCAATGTCGCCAGCCATAGTCGCGTTGAAAGCATTACCCCCTGAGGTACAAGATCAAGTTAGTGGATTACATTTCAACCTTTGTCCTGAAAATTGCCGTACCAACGATCTGGTGCACATGAGCTGATGGGATTGCTCCTGGCTCGACGAGCGGGTCAAGACGTTGGATGGAAACTTGTGAGCATGCAAAACGAATGGCTGCCTGGCAGAGCCCGGCCTGGAGAAGAAGTGTGAACCAATTCATGTTCACGTAGGAGTTATACAGCATCAACGTAGGACGGACAATGGTCGATCGTACTGGAGTCTAGTGACCTAGATACGACAGTGGACGAGTTGAAGTACGCGCTGTACTGCGGCGTAGCGGTTTTGACCTGTATATCGTGCATTTGGCACTTCGCTTCTGGAGGACCACCCAATACTTATCGTCCAAGCACTTGGGACTTGGGAATGTAGATGATCGGCTTCATATATACGAAGTTGTTGATGCAGATCTTATCGCTTGGTAGCATACTCCAGCAAATTATGGGTGAAGACTCGATCTGCCGAACCTGCGAGAAGGCCATGGCTTGTCTATTCTGCATATTAGATTGTGTACCAAGATACCCGTGCTGCGATTGGGTAATTACCGGTGTGCCGCATCTTTGTGCCTTAATCAACTCCAGCACGTTGAAGATGCGTAATGCATATCAGTATCAATATCCTACATCTCGGGCGATAGGCACGTAGAGGTATGCGCTTCCTGCTCAACAGTCTGTGACTGGTCTTCGGATGTCGGGCGAGACTGCGACCTAGTACAGGTCGTGCGGTTCCATCATGAATACGGTCAGCAGCAATTAATCGACAAGAAAATTATGTTGAATCAGCCGGCTAAGAGGTTGCAGTGTGGCTCCGAGTGTTGTGCAGAGTCGTCATCTCTTTTCGCGGATGGAAGCGGGACACTAGTGCGTAAGCGTCTAGCGTGTTTGTATTGCGGGACATCGGCGAACGTAAAGCGCGACGCGTCCTCCATTCACGTACACTGTCGTCGTCAAGAGTCGACGACCTCTGTGGTCTGCAAGTACAGTTTAACGCTGCTGCAACCCTTCCGCTTCCTCGATATCCAGCCTGGGTTGGCCATGAGATTGATGAAAAGATCACGCGATCAATGAGACTATCAAAGGAGCCGTGAAATCCCTCCCGACCTAAAAGCCAATAGGAGTAGCCATAGTTGTAGTCTTCAACTAGCAAAGATAGTCTCGGACGATTCCTCGTTGACAAGCATTAAAACCTATATTAATCAGCCATCACACACGGACAGTATGGGGTGGTAGACGTTACCATGCACCGACAAGAGAAAGCTTTGCAGGGGGCGGGCGGGCGAGTCGGAGGGACAGTCTGTGCGCTTGCATTCACATGGCGAGTGTAATTCGAGGTGAAAGCGACTATAGCTCAGTCGAGGGAGCCACAGTGTTGGTGACTACTGGCTTGGGAGACGGTGATATCATGGGTGTTGTGCGACTGGCGGAACAAGACGATGCGACGCGGAGGAACATAGGGATGTTGGTTTTAATGGTCGAACACGCAATGGCGCGATATTTCCAAGAGTCTAAGCCAACTGATGTCGACTTTGATACGGCACAAATTTGCCTTGAAGAAACTCCGTGAACTGAGACTGATCCTCGGGCATGTTTCAGCGGTGTACCCCACGTTCCCAGGCGTAAGTGGTAAGTCGGAGACTGTGGAAGTCTATCGAAAGTAGCCTTTCGCCTATGCCGTGAGCAAGCATAGATAGATTGTGCGCTACCCTCCGTTCTCGCCGCGAGAAAGTGCCCGACTCCATACCGATAGCTTTACCAAGACAAAAGAGATAGTACAAAGTCGCGTTCAGAAGCAGGTGATGAGCTACTGCTGCTGTCCAAGGATGCCAGATGATTGTTTTCCCTCATCTACGGTAACTCTATTCACGACCGATAAATAACGTTGACGTTCGCTCCGAGGACTACCTATATATTGAGGACCACAGAACAACATCTGACAACAGCAAGAGCTCCCATCAATCGATGGACGAAGCGTGCAATCATATCGTGTTGCATGCATAATTTTGGATCTCAGTTCATACATGTCTACTGCTTCGTCTGTGTATAGTGAGCTAAAACGACCCTGGAACTTTTCTCATCTCCCCTTTCGACTTGAGTCTTGAGTCTTGTAATTTGGATGCAGTGTGTAAGACACGAGGGTGAAAGACCAGGGCAATTTCTGTGCTACAAAGTGAACGTAACGGCCCTTTGGGTCAATGCGGACATTCACCGCCGGAAGCCCCCAAGGTTATCCTACACCAGTGGTCAGTGCATATTTACCTCTATCAGGATCGCACTGACCCTGAGTCTCTTCGGTGGCTCACGAGAACGCTTGAAGAAAATCTACGACCGGCCCATACAAGACGTGCACCTTCGCCATACCCCTGTGTTTACATTGAGTAAGCTAAATCAAAAGGTGAGCGCCTGGACACCTTCTCGAAGAGGCATTCGTGGAAATCCACCTGTATACTGAAGCGAAACCACCCTAGATCACTCGAGCCATGTCGAACCCGCGGAAACCGAGCAGTCCGAGTGACCAACCGCTCTATGAGTACCAGGAAGACCCGAACTTGGGCCAGGTCCCCGATCAGGGCTTGTTTGATCTACGTCTCCAGCCACATATCCAGCCGTTCCTAACTGCAACGAGGAACCATATGGTAGGCCACTCCGGCGTGGAGCCTTCCGACCGCTGCCAGTCGCGAGGCATCGGCCAGTCCCAGTATAACGCGAGCCACTCCCCGTTCCAAGGCGACAACCAATCGCAAGAATATCTGCTCGCAAGTAACACGGGGAACTGGCAACGTCCGCGCTATGAATTTAGTGTGCGTCCAAAAAGCGAGCCGTCCGGAACGGGATTTGATGACCAAATCTGGGGTCACGCTTCTCCTTCGCTCCAAAGAGAGCCGACAACGCCACCCCGCGAGACGCATCCGCACCGCCGTGCGGCACGAATCGGTGGAAGGTACCCACTATCGTAAGTATTTATATCACTAGTTGCCGAATACTTGAAGGTTCCGGCGGCTTACCACTTACAGAACGGACGCGTCGTATCCATCCACGCTTGATACTGGTGATATCGTCGCAGCTGCGAGGGACCATTCCAGCCGTGGAGATATTCAATGGCCAGCTACCCGGGTGGGCGCCGCCCCGGGATCACCAACAAGCGCAGCACTCGAGCCGCAGCCTAGAAAGAGAGGAAGGCCGTCCCAAGGTCAACAACCAGGGCAGCGTCAACCGAAGAATGATGCAGATGAGGACAGCTCGGATGCTCCGCCTCGGCTTGTCAAGAAGAAGAGAGGCGCCGCTACCTTGCCGGATATTGTCGTGCCGGATTACTCCCAAGAACAACTAAAGTTCGGTAGTCAACAGCAAGCATGGGAAGAGTCGCGCGACCGTCTAGCTGCCTTGGAGACCATTGCCTGGATGCCACCAGCGAATGACACAAGCATTCCACAGAATGATAATGATCGGAAGGCTGTTGTTCGGTCGCTGCTCGGGGCGATGAAGGATACGAGCAAGTGCGTAGAGCAGAAGAGCTCGATCTTCAGGAATCGATGGGCACCAGATGCGCAAGCTCCATACGATACTGGTGATATGGAGAAGGTATGCTGGGATATTCTGGTGAGTTTCCTTTCCCCTTCAATTCCTGCATTTGTGCTTATCCATAAAAGCTCTTCGCCGAGCGTATACACCGCGAAGGCCCGCAGATTCTCAACATTTATGACACAGTCTATCTAAAGAAGATCAAAAAAGAGGGTCACTATACCTTCAAACAACGCATAAAAGCTATTTGCCAGCTCATGCTGTCATTAAAGAGCCGAGTGGATCAGTTGATGAGGGGTGACTTGTTGGCCCGGATGGTTATCGCGCCTGAGGATGCTCGCACGAGCAGTGGTAACAACAAGAGGGCCAACAGTAGGCGCTCGGTTTGGATCTCACAGGGAAAAGAAGCTACAGGTTCGTCACACACATCTCTTTTGCTGTAGAGAGTTCTGACCTGAGGCAGGCTCGTCCGCAAAACCTGCGCGCAACGACGGCTACGAGGTCGATGGCTCCCAAGCCGCCGCAACACCAGTTGGGCTACGGAAACGGAATTCCCTTTCTTTAGATGCGGAACCCAGTGAGGAAGCGTTCAGTGAAACCAAGGAGTCCACTCCTTTGCCAGGGGGTCGATTTGGTACCGAGGCGACCGCGGCAGGCGTCGGTACTGCTAAGGTGTTCCTCAACCGCACACACTTTCCGAACTAGCACCTCACAGAATTCAACAAGGGCCAGAACAATGCAGACCTCTATGATTCGATCGAAGGGGAAGATAGGCAGTAAAAGCGCGCTCGCATAACCCATGATACGCAGCTACCACCCCGATCCCCGTTCGGGTAGGCGAGTAAAGTTGAGAGAGCTGATAGCAATAGTCTCTTTTCAGGTATTAGAATCGAGGGGTAGTCTGTGAACTTTGTTATCAACCTAGTGTGCATGGTTTCGAGTTTGAGCACGCATGTGGAAGTTATAACCGGCGTTCTGCATTTGGAATCTTCATAGCGCAGAATATATAGAGAACTAGGCGGCAGACTCTCCTGCAATTGAAGCTTCTCTCTTCTTCACCTTCATACGCAGCTATGATTCGAGAACAAACTTGAAACCTCCACGCTCATCATTCCATAAATGGCGTCTCGCTCTTTTGCAATATGTCCGTCTGTCAGCGACCAGACATCTCCATACTGAAGTGTTTAATCGACTTCGTGCGCTATTGGCAGAGATACAGTTTCAAGTAATATCAGCGCTCATATACGATCCTCATGACAACAGTGTTTGTGCACGGCACCTTATTTGGTAGTCTAGTTCGTGCTGTAAACACATGTGAAGCTCAAACATGTCACTTGTAGCATGTGATAATGGCGCTGATAGCACGAACTACTGGGGCTAGTTGTGGTGAACTGTTACTATAGAGATTTAACAAAGTTTTCAAGTGACGCAAGGAATCTGGTAGATAGAAATCGTTCATTCTTGGCGAGCGCAGACTTTATAAACAGCGCAGGTGACCCAAAAGTTTTCCGCACCGAAGCTTATTTACGCACCTTACTCGGACGTAGTATTTCAGCATTGAGTGTGTGTGAACTCGGAGCCTACGTCACAACAGACGTTCGCGAAGGTAGGCAGAGCTTGACATCAAACACCGCCACTACTTATCTCGGCGGACATCCAATAACACAAATTTTAGCTCACATAATGTCGGACCCCGAGAAGGGAGAACGAAATCCCCCATTCTTCAAAGAGGAGACACCATCACCCAGTCTACAAGACCAAACATCTGTGTCTTGTAATGTGCCATCGGGCCACTCTCCACACAAAGCCCAGCTTTCCTCTGGTGGCACTCCGCACCTTCAACGACTACCGCCACCGGCAGCATCTCTTCAACATGGAGCTTCGAACCTGAATCCAGCGGCAAACTCAAGCCTCGAAGATGTTAAGCGAAAGAAGCTGCGGCTTGGATCTGTATCATCGTCAACCCCATATCAGCACCCGAGCATCCAACATACACATGGATATCCTTTAGCCCCGTGGATGCACTCCGGACAATCTCTTCGCTCAGAAGTTGGCTACAACCACCAGCAGCGGCTCCCTTACCCTCCTGGTACGCCTTTAATGGTTGATGACCGGGGCCTTTTGGTTCCGCAATACCGGAACTATGCGACGTCGGACAATCTTCACGCTCCTCCGAACTCAGCATTTGAGCTTTCTGGATATGGTTCAGTAATGGATTCTCAGCAAGGTCATAATGGCGCGCAGTATGTGATTGCGGCTAACGGACCGCCAACTTACGTTGGCTTTGGAGGTGGTTCTTTAGCTTACTCGCCCGATCCTGCACCAAATTGCCATATCCGACCGTCAATCCCACAAACGCCACTGGAGTCTCATCCCGGCCTCATACAATCGACCCCTCTTAGCAACCGGAAGCGCAAGCGAGAGAATGGGCCGAACGCAGGTCATACTCGTGAGCCTAAACGGCCTCGTGACAAAGACGAGCGCAAACAGTTAGCCAAGCGGCCAGGTCACGGTGATACGTTATTCTTCCGCACTCGGGATGAAGCCTTGGAAGGAGTAGCTGTACCGCACTGGAATGCACCGCAAGGAGACAAGTCCTTGCCCGATACTGAAGCAGAACGTCGACATTGGGTACGTAGTTTAGTGCGCGCGTTTCTCGATTTATCGATGTACAAGGATAAGAACGGACCGGTCTTCAAGAAGCGATGGTTCGATCCCGAGAAGCCTGAGGAAGGTTACAAGGACTACTACGATCGAAAGGCTATCGAAAAGATGTGCTGGGACATTGTGTATATGGTCGAAAAGCTGCATCGCGAGGGACCGAAGGCATTCAGTTGCTATGATCCGGCTTTCCAGAAGATGGTTGCGAAGACGCAGAGCCTTACCTTCGAAGCTCGAGTGACGAAGTTGATCGAGCTCTTCAGCAAGTATAAGGCTCGCTGCGACAAGATGTTCAAGAGTAGCGTTATGGAAACCTATATTGCGGACCCGGACACGATGCTGGCGACAGCCGAGACAAATCGGGACGCAAATGACAAACGCCAGAAATACATCACGGAAGGTAGAGGGGGCGCCAAGAACAAGATTGCTGAAGCCATGGGTACGTACTCCGCGGTTGAACCGAAAACTCACCCTACTAATATTTGACTAGCTCAGAATACCCCTACTGAAAATCAACCATGCGAGGTAATCGACGAAGCTCTTTACAGTACCGGTATTTTATACGGTACTGATACACAAGATGAGCACAGTTCTGAGGGTAGTGAGAGTGAAGACGATATGGACGATACCGATGTTGAGATCAGTCTCGCTGAGCGAATGGAAATTTGCGATCAAGTTGGCGATGAGGGCGATGCCGACGGCAACATCCAAGTGGAGAGCCCAGAAGCTGGTAAGTTTATAGTTCCGAAGTTGATTAGATCAACGCTGATTTGGCAGAAGCTGCGGCTGGAGATCATCTATCTTTAAAGTCGTCTCACGTTCCGACTCGCAAAGTGGATGAGACCTATCCGAAAGATGATGAGGAGGCCGATATAATGCTCGATTCTACGGAGACATCTAATGAGGTTCTTAAGGTCGCTCGCCACGGTCTCAAGCCCACTGAAGCGCCGCAGTAATCTCTCGCGCTCATCGTGCGCTCAAGATTTACTGCACTTGTTCGCGCAGTGCGACTTATTCGCCCAGTTTGTGTATCACTACCGTACTGATTATCAGTGAATGAGACATGGGATCTCGATTTCGCTAGCTTCGGCACTTTAGTTGGATAACATTCTACTCCGAAAGATTACTTAGTTCCTCGTGTGTCTGGGTTCTTGCACGCGCATGTTTAAAGATTATTTGTTGCGGCGAATAGAAAATTTCTACAGATGCTAGTGATTTACTCGTGATTGAAAAAGGTCTTAACTCGGGGTACCACATGGGCTATCACCACTCCTGTCTTTGGTAGCTATCTACACGTATAAGTTTTAGCAATCCACTCGTATTTGAATAACGATTCGAATGCGTAAAGGCGGATGCCTTCTTTCGAATCTAAAACGTATCGAGCGTCTCGCGTGTCAAATACATAGTAGGAGATCACACGTTGAGGAAGATAGTCAACGCCCGGTCCAGCTGGATGTATACTGGAGCTTTAGGAATTGATCAGATGCTGATAGCCATGAGCGGTCACGATCATGAGACATATCTTCTAGAGTTTTTCAAGCTTCTCAATGGTAATTATTACGGTCCATGCATACAAGTTAGGTGTCCTGACATAAGTGACATCACTTTAAGTGTGCCACATATTCGGAAAGTACCCAACTGGTACTCATGCTAGTCTGAAGGTTATAAGACAGTTTAAGGGCTTCTATATATGATTTGACATATTCATTGTTGAATGGAGAAGAGCCTGACGAGCTTTCGATCTCCGACTGCGGTTTGTAGGGGACCTAGAGGCAATATTGGGAGCAATGAGAAGAGAAACGGCCATTCTTGCTTCGGCTAGCGGGATAGAAGCTACTCAGTTTCACATATTGCCAACGTCCTTCCTGGAAGTACAGGGCTGACTTCACCCATCACTACCAGCGCCATCACACACTTCCATCGCCAACAGCCACATTTGCTGTACGTATCTGAAATCCTCTACTTACGGCGAGGGTGGCAGCACCGCGGTATGCCCTCGGTACCAATCATAGTTAGTCGAGTCGCGACCCTCGACCTCCGACAACGCGCACATCTTAACCTGCCACAAACGATTCTTCCGTGCGTCTTGGTATTCTCGGTCCTCAAATTTACTTCATTCCTTAATCTTCAAGACGTAAGCTCGTAGTATCGGTTGCTCCTATCAGAAACCTGACTGTACAGCTTCGAGAAAGGAAGAAGGACCTCTACATAGAATTACTAGCCTTTGACGCATTGAGGTAGAATTGAATCGAACCGCTAGGTGTGGCTCTATTTCACTTCTTGGAGCTGTTGCATGCCAAGACCAAAGGCTGTGTACATACAATGTCTCACCGGCAGCATACATTAGTGAAAGGGTCGGAAAGGCGCGAGGGGGCTCCTTTCTCCGGTGTAAATTCACGGTCCGTAAATTAGCGCGATATACTCCTTGGCCTCGAATGCGTACCTATATATTGGCTTTCGCCTGTGGTACTTTTCCTCTACAACTCAGCGCCCTGCATTCGCTACATCAAAGCGAAACCCTCTACCCTTCCAGACCCTTGCAGTCTTTGACGCTGCCACGTCCCGGTGTTCAACAAGTTTTCTACAAGATTTCACGATCGGAAGTCATGGCGTCTCCTCCTCGTCGCTTGCCCCCTGCGAATCAAGATCACCAGCAGTTGACAGGCCAGAGTGGAACCCAGTCCGCATCTTCACTTCCTGAGCATGAGGGTTCAGTGGCGAGCGAATGGGCCCAGCTAGACCAAGCATCGGTTGCTGGCTCGTTCTCGATGCCTCCGTCTGCGGACCCTGGCTCAGACCCAGTGCTAGCTCGGCTTCTTCAGAGCCACCGGCAAGCTTATCCAATTTCGTCCAATGCGCATTCGACAGGACAGCTTGCTTCAGTACCGCCCATTACACCAGTGCTGTCATCAATTGGTTTTGATGTCCAAGGCACAGCGGCTTCCCAATACAATTTCGTACAGGGTGAGCAGCAGCAGCGCAGTGCCGAGAAGCAGCACCAGCACAGTGCAGAGAGCCAGCAAGGTGCAGATATCGACGCTGAAAGCTCGACGGACGACTATGAAAACAACGATTTCTCGAACTTGTTCTCCGATGAGCCTAACGAGTAAGCCTCCTCAACGATCTCTCAGTTCGAATTAAACTAACCATATCTCAGAAACTCTCGTGACGAAGTAGTTGACCTCTCAGAGCCGCGTCCGTCTGCTGAGCGACGACCCAACGACGCCTACCAACGACACCCGTCATCCAGTCTTGCGTTTCGGTCTCAGTACTTGACGGCTCCTAGTCAGCGCCCCTCGGCCCAGAAGCAGCAATATGAGCAATTTGCAACTCAGTCGCGCACCAGCAAAGCGTCGCTGCATATGCATGAATTTCCAGTGATCTCGCCACCGGTATTTTCAAGCCAGCCTGCTCCACTCCAGCTTGCTCAAGGCTCACACCTACCCGCAAACTCCCATGCAGAGAATCGGATCACTGCACGTCCATCTCAGCAGAACCCTCATCGGCAAGCTGCACCTTCGGCTCAAACTCAGGTCCTGACTCAGACGCCTGATCGCGACCCGTCTCAGTCCACGGCCCTGTCTCAATCGCCGACGTCGGCCTCAGTTACCGACGTGGCGCCCACGCCAGCGATCAAAGGAAAGAGGGGCAAGGGCAGAAATACAGTGAGGGATAATCCCCCTACCCGCAAGCGACATGCAAATACTGGCTTGTTCTTCAATAATCACAATGAGGCCACCCGCGTACCGTACACCGACCTGGACTGGAAATTCCCCGAAAACGACCCCACTCTACCACAGACGAACGCTGAGGAGCAAGCATGGGTCAAGAAACTCTTTCAAGCCTTCATGAATCGCGACGATATCTTGGACAAGAATACTGGCCCAGTTGTCAATGCCCGCTGGCTTCAGCAGAGGGCTAACGGTACGTACTGTGACTACTACGGCGAAGACAACGTCGAGCGCGTCTGCTGGGACGTACTGCACATCATCATCAAGATGTACACCGAGGGTCTTCAATGGGTTCCGGTATTAGACAAGGAGACATGGTCCAAGGGTTACAAGGAGAGCGAACTCAGCTTCAAGGAACGCATGAAAGCCTTGATCAAACTCTTCAACCTATTCAAGAACCGCTGCGACAAGATGATGAAGGGTGAGAATAGATACGGGACAATTCTAGCACCCCTTGAAGCTTGCAAGACGGCAGAAAGCAACCGTGGAGCAAATGACAAACGTCATAATCTGCTCCACATGGGTCGCGACGCTCAGAAGGTGGAGGACGATAAGAAGGGGAAGGCAGCTGGTGGAACGAAGCCGAGTAACAAGCGGAGGAGCATAAAGAACAGGAACCGTGGTAAGAACTTTCAAGCTCAGCGCAGGAGTATTACATTGACGACAAGTTTAGCTGCCTCGCCTGCCTCCCCTGTCTCCCCTGTCTCCCCTACCTGCCGTCCCTCCCCTCCAACCCGCACGCCCGAGGGATACCCGGTGGATGACGCTCGAGCAGAATACAACCACCAGCCTCAAACGGGAATCTCTATCCCTAACCTCGGCCAGTATCCCGATCAATCTCACCGGGAAGCACTGAACCATCCCTCAGCTTGGCAACACGCTTCTCCGAATTCGAACTCCCGTAGACCCATGACTCTCTACAATGCCCAACAGAGTATCCAAGGCGGTAATAGCCATCAGAGCCCGCCAGCCTTCTACAATGGACGAGTCGACCACCCGTACATGCACCAACATTCCGGTTCCCAGGCTCAGAGTTTCTTCCCAAATGCCATCGCAGGCGGGTACGGAAATGGGAACACCTCCTTGCAGTCTACGCAGTCGCAAGATCACCTCCAAGCCCCGGCGCCGCGCCTACAATCATTCCCCTCGCAGACAATGGTCCATAACACCGGAGCGAGTCTCACGGGAGCCGGTCAAGCTCCCACAGGCGCTGTATTTGGCGGTCACCAGGAGTTTGCCGAGAACATTGGTCAGAGCCGGGCGACCCTCATGTCGAACATTTCACCGGATACCCCGATCCCAGGCGTCACTCCTCCACGCGATCAAGGTTTGAAGCGTGCATCCGGTAGTGATTTGCCATTCGGTGGCAACGACGGTGGCCAAAACAATCCAAAACGTCGCCGTTACGATTTGTAAGGCCTACAGTCGTAACCGCATGACGGAGATGATCATAAGCAGACGCCTTCACTGGCTGCGCTTTTGCTGGTCTGCGTCACTTTCTGGGTCGTAAACTTCTGCGAGGCTTTAGTGATGCGAACCCCTAACACGGTGCTTTGCCAAGCATTGCGGTCTCGGGGAATCTCTGCGCTATGCTTTGCCTTGGGTGGTTGATATTGGTTGTGCTATCAGGTGTTGTGGATTTACATTTCTTTCTTGCAGACGATTTATAGTCTCTTTTGCGAGGCTCTACCTACCACATATCACATGGCAGGCTCACGGTTGTACCATCAAGCAGTGCGGTCTTCATTTCTCCTCTAAGCACAAGAGCACGGGCGGCGCTAGCAGCCTCGCTTGTAACGCTTCGAGAACTGAGTGGCCAGCTGAGGGTTGTTTCATTGGGCATCTTTCTTTTCTTTCTTCCAGGAGCGTTGGGCCGCAGTCTTCATTAGAACAGACTTCCGATGAGGGTTTGGTGGTTCTATCCTTGGCTCCAGGGCTGATCGTCCCTTGCTTCGATCATTCGTGTCATAGCCTCTTCTGCGATAAGTTGATTTTGAAGGCGTTGTGCCTTGACCTACCCCCACAAAGTTGCCCAAACGAGTAGTAAATGAGATTCCCAAAATCCAAATAAACTGAAATCCTTTGTATCGTGACTGAAAAGATATTACACAAGTAGCAGTGGAAGGAAGTAAAAGACAATCGTGCGTACATCATTATCTCTCGTGTTGATATCCGCCGCGCAAGACTGTCTTTTGAACTACTCCTTCTATTTCGGAACTACGTCCACCAACATCGCGATCCTGATCCATTGTCTCCCAATCTGAGCACGATATTGAGCACGGTACCACTTTGCCGTCTCGTAATGGGTTCAAGACATCGAATATGTGTCAAGTCCCAGCAAGTAAACGAGGAGATGGTCAGCATCACTAAACGCTTCCCTTTTTCTATGTAACAGTGTCGTTACTGCCTGCATTTTCCACTATTATCTCTGGGGTTTTTTTGTTTTTTCTTTTGCGGTCTGGGCCGTGTATATTGAGGTTGTGTGTCGTAAAGGTCGCGTCGGTACGGTGATAGTGAAGATACGCGTATTACTCTGCAACTACATAGAATACAGGCCTTACAAGATCTACCGTTTACATTACGACAAATTGCAGATCATGGCTCAAGTGAAGTGTTGCTGTAATCATAGCTTTCTTGTTTGCTATCGAGCGTCACCGTGTGTTGAAGTCGACTTTTGATACATCAGTAGACTCGCCCAGTGGGTGTTCCCTTGATGTCACAGTGACGCGGTCTACGTTTTTCCCCGTTGACGATTCGTAACTTCAATGACCTTGTATTGAATTGTTGAAAGGAGGGACAGTCGATTGTAGGCATAGCCATCAATGGGTAAAGCAGCGTGTTGCGAGATCCGCCGCATAGGTTTTCGTGTGAGCATACAGTCTCATGTCGAATTTCGTTTGCGTCTATGCAGGAGTACGGTGTCGTCATAGGTCAAGAAGAGAAAGCGCGTTGAAGCACGGCTCAGTGAAAACTAAAGAGTACCCAAACACTCACTTCTTGTGACAATTTCCTTTCTCCCTCATTGCTAACCGACGAGAACTCTCCCACACAATTTCAAAAACTCACTACAACAGCGAACATGACTTCCCCGCCGCCGCTATCCCCTCCGGCCCAGCAGCAGCCTGGAGCACCGACGAATCTACTCTCGACCACTTCGTACTCAACCACTCCGCCATTGGCTACACAGGTCCCAATCGCCCAGATGCAGCAGCTAGCCGTTCCGGTCCCTACATACCCAATGTTATCTAGTACAGCCGCAAGGATGGCACTTGGAGTGGAGCATAACGAAAGACTAGAACCAAGACCGTCCACAACCACAACCACAACCACAACTACAAATAGTCAATCTGATCCAGGTCGGTTACGGGCTATGTTACCAGCGGGACATTTGGTAGCTATCTCATCACCGGCCGAAATCGCAGAAATGCAGCGCAGACTTTCCGCGGCTACGGGGCCGCCGCCACGTTGGAACACAGTATCTCTTGCTCGTCTTCCTGGATTTAATGGGCGCGCCACGCACACATCGTCAGGTCCCATCACCAGAATCCCTCTTGGAGGGACGTCTAGTATTCGCGGAACATACAAGTCCGAAGGCCGGAAGCGGCCGGCCACAGATTCAGCAGCCACTTCTACAGGGAGGAAGACGTCGAATGACTTTCCTCTCAAACAAGTGGAGCGCGCGAGAACTAGTGCGGATCGGACACATTACACGCCAGCTTCCACTTCTCATAGCTCCCCTCCCAAGCAGTCGTCGAGTGACCTCCCTCTCACCCAATTGAAGTACGCCAGAGCGAGCGCAAGCCAGAAACAGCATACATCGGCGACTACTTTTCACAGCTCCCCTCCCAGTAACAATGATGACGTACCATCGTGTCACTCCACCCTGCGATCAGCACGCCGCGACAGCTACAATCCGAAGCCCTTGGTCGAACTACGAGACGGCACTCCTAGTCAAGACATACCCCAGCCAAGCATCGAGGCTTCGATTCTGCCAGCGATCCACATACGAAGACATTCCGTAGATCCATCTGACTATGTTACCGAGCCGAGTAATACAGGCACTCTCCGATATACGTCACACGCCCAATCCATGATTGCGTCGGAACGCTCACGCGGGTTTGGTGAATACAGGCAGGAGGAGAACCAGCGAATCGTTGAGATTCAACAGGGATACAACATCCCAGACGTACTACTGAATGTAAGGGCGAGTATGGGGCAGACGGACTGGATGCAGTATGTGGAAATGATGAAGATGTTTGTGGACGGACACCTGGACGAGGATGAGTTGAATCGTGGAGAGCGGGTCCTTTTCCAGGTGCAGGACGAGAGATTGAGGCGCAGAATAAGGAGGTTGGTAAACGATATGGTCGTCGAGGCCAAAGAGTGAGGTTGGATGACGGAATATGCGGCGGTAGTACTGGAAGATGCCATATTGCTGTTTGATGGCTCAGGCTAATGTCATTTTCTTTCGTGTATTTACATCTGCATCTTCCATACACACTATTATTGCACATCCCCGCCATCATACTGTCTTGATCTTCGCCTTCAGAACGCTGACACTCAGCGGGCCCAACTCTTCCGTATGCAGTGATGAGGACTCAACATCTTGCTTCCACCCATCAAATCCATACAATACTTCCCACCCCTCTTCCACCTCTTTAGGCAGCGCCACATACACACCTTCACCAACAATCTTTCCGTTCCCAAGATGAAGGATGATAATAAGCATCTCATCTCCATGCGTCCATACCGCACCTTCCAAAACCTCCTCCTTCGCCTCATCACTAGGCGCTTTTATCTCAATCTGCTTCCAGTCGCCTGTGAGCAGTACATCCGTAACATCCTGTCTTGTGAGCACAGTCGCAAGCTTCGCTGTGACAGCTTCCAGCTCTTCACGCGTAGGATAAATCCAAGCCACAATCCCCATTGCGCCATGCACCACCCTCAGCAACGCCATGACTGCTTCCTCCTCCGCAGTCGGCCACCTACTCCAGAAACTATTCGCGTCGAAGAAGGCTTGCGGGACGCCCCATACGGGTTTCCGCAGCCTTTGCGTCGACGTCGACGCACCGAGCCACTTTTGATACGCGTACAGACTATCCACACGATCACTGATATCGCGGAATGGATTTGTTACATATTCCGGGTAGCTGCTGTCCCCAACATGACAGTTATCGCATCCGCAATCGCCATATGTAGAATTACATGGCGTATCGTAAACGGGCGAGTATGTCGAAGATATGATGATAGGATACGTATCTTCGAGGATGATGTCCGCGCCCGCCGTATATTCTGCGAAATGGAAGTTCGCACAGTTGAGGACGAGGGAGATGGGGTGATACGGGTCGATTTGCTGGATGTGTTTGTACGCTATGGACGTGGCGTTTAGCGGGTCGCACCAGCCGTCTGGTTCGTCGGCGGTGTAGTAGAGCAGGAGGGAGGGGTGGGATTGTAGACGGGAGAGCTGCGTTGTGATGGAAGTAGCGTTTTGGTATGTGTGCCGCATGTCGTACATGACGTATAATTCCAACTCGTCACAAATTCTTAAAAATTCTTCGAAGATTGTGGGGTCGAAGGGATCGTTTCCACCCGGTGGAACGGGATGTATGAGATTGTAGCCTAGGTTGCGGAAGGTGGTGAGATTCTTTGGGGCGGTGGCATTATTGATGGTGCTAGATATCCAGTCCCAGGACGTGTAGAAGGAGTATGGGAAGATGGACTTCCAGGTGTGATTTGTGAGGGGAGACTGGACTTGGAGACCGCCTGTGAGACGGTCAATGCGCGCCATACTACCCGTATCATTCCGTTCCGTCACGATTAGGATCTCAGTCATTGACTGGAAAGTTTGGATCGCATCGGGACTGTTCGCTATGACATTCAGACTTGTGCTGCCGTTCTTTCTTACGTTTTCTAGATTGACCACAATCTTGATGCCTGTCTGGTTGACCGGGACTCGCACATCAGTGACCAACACCTTGCCTGTCAACGCGTTGCTGATCTGGAGCGTGACTTCGGTGAGCGGAACACGCGTTGAAGGGCTGTCTTCGTCATAGGTCCAGTTCTTGAACGGGTACGAGCCGCTGTGCTTAGAGACGGGTGTGTCGATTATGAAAGTCGCTGTTTTGTCCGTAGGTAAGTAGTATGCATATTGGGAGTAAGCATTTATCGTGATCTTAGATTCGTTGGATGGTGCGGGTTGGGAGGGCGGTAGCAATTGGCCGCCGGGATCGAACGACGCATTCTACGATACATCAGTAAGTCTTGCCCGCCGAACGTATGGAACAGATCAAGAGTACTGTAGCTTTATACGCTTTCCCACACCATATATCCACTCCCGGCGGGTTATTGAAGTCCCCTACAGCCGCTACACTTCCACCCAGTCCCAATCCCAACCACACCGTACCAACGCCATACGCACGTAGTAAATGCGCAACAATCATTACGAGAGAGGCAGAGCTCAGAAAACAGAAAGCGAGCGAGACCAACATCTCGAGATCTTTCCGACTGACCAACGGCTATTTATCCGCCTTGCACCTCGCGCGAGATAGATAGCTGCCAATGACGAAGGATGGGTGAGGCGGTTACCGAATGCAAGGGTCGCAGTCTTGGGATCGTCAAATATTGATTGCAACCTTCCAAGCGGGGTACAGCCGCAGCGGACTGTTATCATGACCAAGATTGCGCGACGTAAGTGGATGGCATTGTTCTCGCGTGCTACGTGTTAGCGACTTCATGTACGGATTCTGTTTGGAAGGAAATGTATTTTTCTGTCCATCGACTGGCTTTGGAGCTTGTGCAAGCAAACCGATGTTACCTCACGTGATCTACAAGGGTGGAACTAACCATGAACAATGTATTCGTGTAGATCTATGTACTGATGTGGACAGAAAGCAAACCCAGGTCGTGAGATAAACCGCTAACGGGCATGCATTGGCTTGCCCATATGAGTAAATCTATACCAGCCCCAATGACCACACCTCGCGCAACAGCGCCCTTTTTGCACGCGCCGAAATCCCTATACTTAGACACGCTAGCACCACAAAGTGAATAACATCCACTGTGATCTAGCCGTACAAAGTACCCCTCGTATGCTCCGACACTTGCGTCTCATTGTGCAAGTGCTGGGTGACCTCGAGCGTCGTAATGACGTGATCGCGGGACAGCTTGGCGTCCTTGCGTGTAGCCAACAGACGCGCGATCTTCAGTATATTCTTGATCTGCCGACCGTTCATATTCATGCGCGCAAGCTCGTCGAGTTCCGACTTGGTAATACTGTGCTCCTGGGGTGATGACTCGAGGAAGTTGCTCCACACGGTGCGCCGTGAGTTGATCGAAAGCTCTTGGTAGTCGAGCGAAATGTGGATGCGCGATTGGAAAGCCTGGTCGAAGGTCTGGACACGGTTTGTCGTGAGGAACATGGTACCTGATATGCTTTATTAGACTGTTCGTGTCGATTGGGGAGGAATGGCATACCCTCAAAGTACTCCAAAACACGCAGAAAGATGGATACTAGCTTGTTGCGCTCTAGTTCGTGGAGCGAGCGCTGTTCAAGGAACACGTCTGCTTCGTCCAGGAGAAGCACACTGTGCCAGCGCGTACACATCTCGAGAATGTCCTGGAGCTTGGCTTCCACCTTGCTTGGATCGAGGCCTAGATCTCCAGCGCTCATCATGAACAATGGGACCTTCATCTCTTCGGCCACTGATTCGGCGGTGAGGGTCTTGCCAACACCCGGCGGACCACAGAGCAAGATGATCATACCACGGCCTTTGCCTTCGATGACGTCGTCGAACGAATTGCGATGCTTCCGCTGCGATTCGGTAAAACCGAGAATGAGCTCCTTCTGATTCTTTGGGAGAACGAGCCTCTCGAAGGCATCATTCTGCCACTCAATTCCCTTGACGGAGTTGACAAAGAAATTAAGCCAAAGCTTGCTTTTGAGGCTGTAGCCACGAAGAAGAGGCGAGCAAATTAGCTTCTGCTCGGTGCTTAACGGAGGCCGCTTAGACGCATCGTCTTCGTCTGCGAAATGACCGTCCATTGGCATGTCATCAGAATCGCCCGATTCTCCGTCATCCTCGACTTCCGAGTCCTCATTCTCTTCCTCCGACACCGTGGCAATCTCTTTCTGGGTAAAAGGCTGATTGTAGATGGCATAGCTAGGATTGAAACGGTTCCATCCGTATGTATCAATGACAATGCGGCCTTCAACATTGTACTTGTCTTTGGCGCCGAAGTTACCCTGTCGCCACCCTATGCCGTGGTATGCCCGGTAGTTCGGTCCTGCGAGTGCCTCTGCCTTGGTTCCACGCTCAATGAGACGAGCCCGGAGGGCTTGCGCATCTGGGTGATATTCGATGGGGAACGCTCGTAGTTGCGAGATATGCCGTGTGCCGGAATACTCATAGATCAACGAGGTGGATTTGGTAGTACCAAATCTAGTGCCATCCCAGTCGACGAACTTGCAACGAACGTAGAAGCATGGATTTCCCTTGCAATCCTGGCCGTATTTGGTGTCCAGCAATGTCATGGCAGTCTCCTGTCCGTCCTGTCGGGTGAAGATGGTGGCTCCCGGTTGGAACAGTGTCCACAAATCGTCGTAAGTCATGACACGCTTGTTCTTCAAATCCTGTGATCTATCGATCAGGCTCTTGAACTCTTTGACCAGAGCATCCTGCAACAGATTGGCATGATCCTTGGTGGTGCGCTCCTCCTCGGTCTTGTCATCAAGCTTATCAATGGCAGCCTGCAGCTCGGCCCACCGATGAATGAGAGGCTCGAACTTTCCCGTGAATTCAAGGCGATTGAGGCCGACAGTAATGCCGGGGTAACCCTTGAGAACGCCGGCGAGCAGTTTCTTGAGAAGCGGACTTTGCACTACGATGGAGTGGATAGCTAGCACCCTTGTTGGGTCCCCGTAGACTTTTATATTCCGGATCAGCAAGGCCCACTTCGCGGTCTTGTCGTTTTCTGCTGGGTCTCCGATATCCGTAGGGATTTGGTCTTGCCATTGGTAGCGGCCCTTCTTGTCTGAAACAGCAATTTAGTGAAGTTCTTGATGACATGTGGAGTCCAACATGTTGGTTCAGCCAATCGTCGGAGGTCAGCAAGATACAGGGACTGGGCGTACCTTCTTTGCCCGAATACAAATTGTGGAGCCCGCTCTTCATGCCCGGATCAATGTGCTCCTCAGGCTCACCCTCTTCGGCCATTTCGATGACCTCTTCGTTGACACCATTTCCGTTCACACCATTGGTCATGCCGCGCAAGGCCTTGATGCCCTTGGAGATGATGCTGATTTCGTGCTCACCGTCTGATGAATCGGAAGAGCTAGAGCGTCTCCGGAACGAAGGCATCGTGTGCTTCATTCAAGCCAGAGATGTCTTAGTCAAAATGCAACACCTGTCTTGGATGAGCAAAGCAAGCAAAGTAAAGCAGAGCAAAGCAAGCAAAGTAAAGCAGAGCAAAGCAAGCAAAGTAAAGCAGAGCAAAGCAAGCAAAGTAAAGCAGAGCAAAGCAAGCAAAGTAAAGCAGAGCAAAGCGGAGTAAAGCGGAGTAAAGTTGGTGCGCAAGCGAGACAGAGACCAACGGGTAAGTGAAGACTGTCAGCAAACTTGGGGTGGGTGAGTTAAGTACTTGACCAGCCTTGTTGCCTGTTCTCACCCACCGGCACCACAGAGCTATGATTCGCGAATCGGGCCAGAAGATCAGGTGACGAAGGCTGCCTAAACGTCGCAGTCCACATGAGATTGGGGCGGAGTCAACGGCTGGGGCTTGCGCACGTGTCCGAGGCGACGAGGCTTCTTTCTGCACTCGTAGGTGGTGGTGTGGGTGCACCGCATGAGCTGCCACGTCGGACCTGTAGCGGTGTGCAGAAGCAAACAAACAGCGGAGTGAGCGCTCGCATTGTCTTCGGAGTGCAATTTTGGATACCAGTTTTGGCGTGCAATTCCAGTCCCAGTTCAACAATGGTGGGATCCGTGGATCAGGCAGCTGCCGGGTTGATACGACGTAGATGGTCATGGCCAGGGGGGGAGGGGGAGCGTGGAGAGACTGGTCCTGGTACAAACAATCCGATCACCAGTTTCCTTTAGAGTGCCGGACCACCATCCAGCGAAGATCAACGATAAGCCTGAGCTTGTAGCAAACAAATCCAGACCCAGTCCTGGGGCTATGCTGGCTGTACTTCTGTTCAACATGTACCACATCGGGGCCAATATGTTGAGACGAGTATGCTCTCACTGTGGCGGTGCGTACAGCCACCCCCGCGACATCGGCGCATCGGCGTCTGGACCCCACCACAGCTGGGCCATTTTTTCTACCCTTTCGTGGGCCCGTCGAAGTCTTTCCTGTCCATCGCGCACGCGTCTCCAGGCGACGACCCGTTCTGAAGACCCTCCGCATACACAATGGCAGCAACGACGACCATCAAAGTGCCCTGCTCGTCGGCTAACCTCGGCCCCGGCTTCGATGTCATCGGCCTCGCGCTCAATCTCTACTTGGAGGTGCAGCTCACCGTCACGAAGCAGGACTCGTCGTCGCACTCGCTCAATTGCCGCATAACGTACGAAGGTGTCAACCCCGAGTCCGTCCCCCTGGTCGCCGAAGACAACCTCGTCACCCGCACCGCCGTATACGTCCTGCGCTGCCACGGCATCCGCGCCTTTCCCGCCGAAACCCATGTCCATGTCAAGAACCCCATCCCGCTCGGGCGAGGCCTGGGCTCGTCGGCCGCCGCCATTGTTGCGGGCGTGCATATCGCCAACGAAGTGGGAAATCTGCAACTGCCGAAGGCCAGGATGCTGGACTACTGTCTCATGGAGGAGCGACACCCGGACAACGTAGCGGCGGCACTGTATGGTGGCTTCGTCGGCACCTACCTCAACGAGCTATCGGCAGAGGACACGGAGCGCCTCGAGATCCCCCTCAGCGAAGTGCTACCCGAGCCCGCGGGTGGTGTCGACACGGGGCTGCGGCCGCCAGAGCCCCCCAAAGACATTGGCCATCACATAACGTACAAGTGGTCGCCGGACATTAAGTGCATATGCATCATACCCCAGTTCGAGGTCTCTACGGCCAAGGCTCGCGGTGTGCTGCCGGATAGCTATACGCGCAAGGACATCGTCTTTAACATGCAGCGTTTGGCCGTCCTGACAACCGCTCTGGGACAGTCACCACCAGACTCTAACCAAATCTACACGGCTATGCAAGACAAGATCCACCAGCCGTACCGTAGCGGACTTATCCCGGGTTTGACCCAGATTCTGCAATCCGTTACCCCTCAGTCACACCCAGGCCTTCTGGGCATCTGTCTGTCCGGCGCCGGGCCCACCATCCTAGCCCTGGCCACCGAGAACTTCGACTCGATAGCCAACCACCTCCTCGCCGAATTCCAAAAAGAAAACATCACCTGCGATTGGAAGCTCCTACAGCCTGCAGAGGACGGAACCACCGTGACACGCCCCGCGGCGGCGGCTTCGTCCTCTGCACCCGTAGAAGAGGCCCTGACGTATGCTTCTTCTGGTGTTAGTATCGAGGCCGGAAACGATCTCGTAAAGTCCATCAAAGCGCTCACCGCATCCACAAGACGGCCCGGCGCTGACGGAAAGATTGGTGGTTTTGGTGGCCTACTCGACCTGAAGGCAGCAGGCTATGACGAGCCGCCCATCCTCGTGGGAGCCATCGACGGTATTGGAACAAAGGTGAAGATTGCCTTCGAAATGAACAAGCACGACACCGTCGGGATTGACCTGGTGGCCATGAACGTCAACGATCTCGTAGTCCAGGGTGCCGAGCCCCTCATCTTCCTCGACTACTACGCTTGCAGCAAGCTCAATGTGGAGAACACCGCCAAGTTTGTGGAGGGCGTCGCGAATGGATGCCGACTATCTGGAGCAGCTTTGGTGGGTGGGGAGACGGCTGAAATGCCGGGCATCTACAGCGAGGGCGAGTACGACGCTGGAGGTTGTGCGGTCGGCGCTATTAAAAGGGGGACCCCGATCTTGCCAGACACGGCCGCCATGGTGGAGGGAGACGTGCTGATTGGGCTCTCGTCTAGCGGAGTCCACTCCAACGGCTTCTCGCTCGTCCGCAAGATCATCGAAAGGGAAGGACTGTCGTTCCACGACGCCGCCCCCTGGAGCACCAGTGAGACTTTGGGCGAAAGTTTGCTCACACCAACGCGCATCTACGTCAAGCCGCTGCTGGCCGCAACACGGAAGGGGCTGATCAAGGGTATGGCTCATATAACGGGAGGCGGTCTGCTCGAGAATATCCCTCGCATGCTTCCGGACACCCTTGCAGCGGAGCTGGACGCGAAGACGTGGCCCGTACCGGCGGTACTCCGATGGCTCAAGCAAGCGGGTCGACTCGAAGACTTGGAGTTTGCCCGAACGTTCAACACGGGGCTGGGTATGGTGATGGTAGTAAGCGAGGAGTATGCCCAAACCGTGACCGAGATCTTGCAAGAGTATGGTGAGCAGGTGTACAGGGTGGGAACGCTGGTAAAGAAGACCACGGAGGACTGTACGGTACGGAACATGGCAGCTTGGAAATGAGCTCGGCGCGAAATCATTGGATGGAAAGGCTCCCATGCCACCCGTTGCACATGTCGATGATATCCTTGCTGCCTGTTACCGTGGCGCTTGAGAATGAGGGGAAACTGCGTCGACCGTGGCCGAGATGCGGAGCCCCGTCTTTCGTGTGGTGTTGCCACCGGTCACACAGCGTAGAGAGGCACAAGGTTGGCATGGGGAAATGCTTTGCACGCGACGGCAAGTGTACCGATGAGGTACAGCGCGAAGCCGCTGCATCACTCGACATGCACCACACTGGTAGCTGCTGTAGATATGTATCTTGGGGCTAGCCGCATCGAGCTTGGTGTGGCCGTCTTACTGCTTCGGAGTGCTTCGGACTACATGTGATGTTAGGTATCTTTTACGAAGGGAGAGTCATCTCTACGTGTTACTCATGCCGGCATGGCTCAGTAAGCCCACGAGCATGGTTGCAAGAAGCATGGCGGAGGGTACGGGCCCTGCACCCTGATAACAACGCTACAGCGCTAGGCGGCGGGCGCGCTGGGACATCTGGCTGCCTACGGGCAGACAGCGTGGGTGGGAGCATGGATTTGTGGCTTGCGGCCAGCGCTGCAGGGTGGCGTGCTTTTTGTGGAGAAGAAGAGTGCAGTGTGGCTGCACGACGCTGGCGCCGCTTTACCTGAGGAGTGCATCTGGCGGCGCATATCTCCCGCTCTCGGAGCGCGACCAAGGGCGTTGCAGGCGCAGATACGGCTTCCAGAAGGCCTGCAGCGGGTGGGCCTGTCGGGCCCAATCGCGCGGTGATTGATCCGGAACGGGCGACCGCGCACACCGACACGGTTTGGCCTCGAACAAGCTTTGACGTACTATATGGCGATATTGAAGGCGGCATGGCGACTGGCAAATCGGGGGGGTGGGGCAGGGGAGGTGGGCGAGCATGTGCGGTGACGGTGTGCGTGGAGCGTGTTTTGTTGGGACGATGCGACGGGGTGGCAGAGCATGGCCATGGTACATGGGACGCGGACGGTTTGGTGCAGTATGAGGTGGGTGGAGAGGGGGGGAGGCTTATCAGCTGGCGGTGGAGGTGGTGGAGGTGGTGGAGGACGACGTGGACGAGGTGGACGAGGTGGAGGAGAGGTGTGCCAGACCAGACGGCGCAAAACAAAGGCGAGGGCTCGCGCATGTGCAGCGGGCGGCGGTGGCCCTGGGGCGCTGGGGCGTGTGATTGGCCGGGTGCACCCTCGCCCGACGGACCGTTTCCCAGACGTCTTTTTTTCCCTCCGTCTGCTGCTGCTGCTGCGCGGTCAAGGCGCGTCCCAGTTTCTCACGCACCCGCACAGTCCGTCCGTCCCGCCTGCCCGCCTTGCCTTGCTGCCTTGTCGCGCGCCCTTCTTCTTATCCAGCCCTCCTCGCTTGCCCGGCCGCCTCCTCCCCTTCTCCTCTGCTATCATGTCCGGCGAACCCTCGCCCGCCTCCAAGCCGTCCACCTCGTCGCACCCCCCGCCCAGCTCGCCCGATCCCACACTGACCTCCAACGACCACCATGCCGCCCAAAGAGGACTCGCCGCCACCGGTCCCTCCCCCTCCGCCGAACTCGCCAGTCTTACGCTAAGCCTCAAGTCCGCCCTCCGCCAGTTCCCCGACTTCCCCTCCCCGGGCATCCTCTTCGAAGACATCCTGCCCATCTTCGCCAACCCGCAGCTGCACGAGGCCCTGCTGCGCGCCCTGGAGCTGCACGTCGCCCAGACGTTTGAGAAGCCGGATGTGGTCGTCGGCCTGGACGCGCGCGGCTTCCTGTTTGGCCCGAGCCTGGCGTTGAGGCTGGGTGCTGCCTTCGTGCCCGTCAGGAAGCAGGGCAAGTTGCCGGGGCCCTGTGAGACGGCGGGGTACCAGAAGGAGTATGGTCAGGACTTTTTCCAGATGCAGAAGGACAGTGTGAAGGCGGGCCAGAAGGTGCTGGTCGTGGACGACATCATCGCTACGGGTATGTATCTGCCAGGTCTAGACGGTATCGTGCTTCGGACGGCGCTGACAGTTCACAGGCGGCTCGGCAGCAGCAGCAGGCTCGCTCGTCAAGAAGCTCGGCGGCACCCTCCTCGGCTACGTCTTCATGCTCGAACTCGACTTCCTCAAAGGCCGCGATAAGCTCGACGCCCCCGTCTACACGCTCCTCTCCAGCCAGGAGAAGTGAGTGACGCTCGGAGCATCATACCCACACTTGCCTTTGACGACCACATCACCACTCCAACGATATTCCACTTCACATAGAGCAGCTTGCATGGAAAAGGCGTTGGTTCCCTTCATAAAAAACTCCGCATTAATACCTGCAACTTGGGATGCTCGATAGAGCGGAGAGCACCTTGACGGTTGCGGCCATTGCTTGATTTTGATACGCACGTACATAGACAGGCGGACGGTTTGTGGGGGATTATCTACAGTACTGTTGTTTGGGCCCATCTCACAAAATATGACTCTTCCATTGTCCTCACCACCACGTTTCCCGCCAACGCGAAAAGTTGAACCCCGAGAGCGATGGCGGGGCAGACGGCGCCCCACCGCGCTCCGTGCTCTGGCGCAATCCCCCCACCTACCCCTTCGGGAATAGCGGCCGATTCGGCGAACGCTGTGTCATCGAGGCGAGCCGGTAATAGCCATGCCAGAGACGTTTTACCTGAACGGTAGCTGCTGTCCATGCACAGCGTGCGATATACTTCGAGCGTGCTGCCTCATCTGCGATTGAGCTCCGTCTTCCCTCGCCAACACTCCTTGAACCCTCCAATCCACCGCCGCTTGCCATTGAACCGCCGCAACATGTCTGAAATCAAGAAGGTCTCCACGACCAATGCTGCGCCAGGTGCGTAGCTCTGCGAGGACCGATTTATGGAGCTCTGCTGACGAGTGTAGTGGCTGGTCCTTACGTACGTCTGCTCCTCTCTGCGCTCCCTTGCACACTCGAACGATGACCCCGCAACCCCGCACGCCCGTCGTGTACCACCTAGAGGGACGTGGCTAACAGCGTCACCGACAGTCGCAAGCTATCATCGCAGGCCCCAATGTCTTCGTCTCGGGCCAGATCCCTGCAGACACCAAGGGCAACCTGATTGAGGGCAGCATCGCGGACAAGACGAAGGCATGCTGTGAGAACATCACTGCCATCCTGAAGGAGGCGGGAACGGATATGTCGCGCGTGGTCAAGGTATGTTTTTACCGCCTAGATCTGGACCACCACTAGACCAACCCGCTGACGAACGCAGGTCAACGTCTTCCTCGACGACATGGCGCACTTCGCCGAGATGAACAGCGTCTTCGAGAAATACTTTGCGCACAAGCCGGCGCGTAGCTGTGTCGCGGTCAAGCAGCTGCCCAAGGGTGTGCCCGTGGAGATTGAGGCGATCGCTTATGTTGGTATGACGGCCAAACTTTGATTTGTACGGGAGAGTGAGTTTTGTTGATTCGTGTGTGTAGGTTGATAAAAAGAACGGCCAAGGTGTGTGAGAGCGAAGCCCTGCTTGGTTGAGAAGGCGATAAAATGTTCCGCTGGTGTCGACATGCGTTTTGACTACGTACGACGACCTGACCAATACAAAATTACCATCCCACATGCACTCTACAGCCCTCACCCACCTCGAATCAGTCCGCATCCTCCGGCTTAGGCGGCACCACGGCCGTCATGCCCTCCCCCACAATGTCCAAAAATTCCTCAAGCGTCCAATCCGCCCACTCAGCCTCTTGCCCCAAAAACCCCATCTTGACTAGCAATTCGAAGCTCTTCCGCGCCTCCACTTCCGCCCTCCCCCTGTCGCCCTTGACTAACCACAGCTTCCCCAGCAACGCATAACTATCCGTCAAGAAATGCTCCTGCTTCTCGTCGATGATCATATCGATGCTTTCCTCTGCCATCGCAATCGCATCATCCAGTTTCCCCGTTTGAGCGAGTTCCAAGATCTTCGATTCGGACTGGTGGATCAGTTGGCGCAGGATGTCCGAGTGCTTTTTGGCGTCGCCCGTGAGGCTGCAGAGGGGACAGGTACAGGTGAAGCCCCATCGTGCGAGCGCGGCTTTACGCTGGCGCGAAGGCTGGCCGAGCGTTATGTAGGAGATGCTGAGTTCCTCCCCGGGTAAGATGTTGCGATAGGCTTTTACGGCCATGCTGACGCCTGCGCGGGAGAAGAGGACGAAGGCATTTGGGTTGCATTCGTGGTTGATTCTCTGTTTGCCTCGTCAGTACGCACGGCAGAAGTAGCGCCATTTCCTCTCCAACCATCTTCGACAAGCCACTGCAAAACAACTCCAACAGGAAAACCGTACATACCGAAATCAGCGGAAACAAAGCCCGACAGTCCACATCCGCAACCTGACTCCCAAAGCTATTCGTAAGCATGACATCTTCTTCTAACTTGCCCACCTCCCCTTCCACAGCATCCCCCTCGCTCCCAGCATGATGCTCGCCACTCAGTCCCCTCACTTCCCCAGGTACACGCAGCTGTTGCACCGCCTTGTACAGCATCTTCCTCGCCTCGGCCTTGCCCACCATCTTCTCCACGTTCAGCGCCACAACCACACTCGCCTGGTCCACCATTATCGTTTCATACTGGGCGATGAGACGGGTGGCCAGAACGCCCATGCCCTTTCCAGGGATCTGCACTACTTTGTAAGGCCGGTCTGGTTTTCCGAGGTATAGTTGCTCCGCCTGCGTCCGCGAAAGGAAGTTATCGAGTGGATTCTCGTTGAGCAATGGTGCTGCTTCTTCTGCTTTTTGGGGCTCCATGATCAGAGACATGCCCGCTGGGCCCGTCAAGTTAGACGTGTAGACGCAGTATTTCCGGCCCATGGTCGAGATGCTGGTCGAGCGGACGCAGAAGGGGTCGTGGGACCAGGGGCTCTCGTGGTCATTGTGGTGGTTGTGGGTGGAGAGTAGGGGTTTTTGGTTTTGGGGGTTGTGGATGTTGGGCGTGGGTGGGAGGAGTGTGTCTGGGTTTACGACGCCGACGGAGGCGTGGATGCCATGCAGATGCGTTGTACAGATCACCAGCAGGAACGTGGAGCGCAAGCGTGGAAAGGACGGATGGGAAAACATTGTGTGTTGGAGATGCGCGACCGCAAGAATCCAGCGCTCAATCACCAAGATACAGAGGCCACTCCATGCTACGACCCTATTGTACAATACATCATACAACAACCATACTCGAAACCGAGCTCGTACCGTCTCGGACCCAAAGCCCACGACCGATTATCCGCCTACCCGGAAATTAATACCTCGTTACTTCGCAACCTCCCAAGTCCTTGGTAGCTAAGGCGAACCATCTCTATAAGCTGGCGCGGGCGAATCAGAGGCCGGGGAAAAGTAGGAGTGGAGCACGCTAAGCCTTGACGCCTAGAGTTGTAGATGTGCGACGTGAAGATCGTTGCCGGGAAGCCGTGCCAGCGGACGACGTTGCGCTTCGGCTTGTATGCGCAAGACGTGCCGCTGGTGCGCATAGTGCTTGCTCTGCACATGCTGCGAGGCACTTTGTGTTTTGTGGCGATCGCGTTTGTGGGTGGCTTGTGTGGGGCCTGGATTTGCTTGTGTGCGTTTGCTACTGGGTGAGACAGCGCGTCTCGATACGGGCGGCGCGGTGAGCGAGGAAGAGTATTCAGATTTGAATAACGCAGGTACATTGGAGACGGAAGAGAGAGACTCGGGGGTATTACAAAAACTGCAGTCAATAGCCACCACACAGCAAAGGAAAACAAACAATGGTATCGAAACTCCCGCCCCATCGCATCAAGAAGTTGGCCCCCCATCGACTCAAACCGGATTCGCCCCACCCACAACCACATCCCCATCCTCGCGCTTGACCCTGCTCACAGCCTCGCTCTCCGTATGCTTAAAATGCACCTTCGGCTTCTGCCCCAACGCCTCGTGAATCTCCGCGACGCTCTTGTCGGCCCAGGCGCTCGCGCCCAGGGGACTAAGCGGGTACAAAAGCTGGTTGTGCGGGCTGAGGATGAAGGCGTCGGTGGTGGGGGCCGGCTTGGACATGATGATGTCGATGTCCTTGCGGATGGCCTCGCAGAAGGAATCGAGGGGGAGGTCGTTGACGTCGCTGCCGAAGGGGTTTTCGATTTCGCGGCCGATGAGCCTGGCGGGGGTTAGTTGGGCGGTGGGGAAAGGGAGCCGGGTAGGGGCACTTACGCGATGCCGAGGATGATGTATGCGGCGAAGATGGACGCTGGGATCGTGACCCAGCCCAGCGACTTGTAGAGCTGGAAGGGGAGGAGCAGAATGTAGACCCAGGTAATCTGACCGATAGCGATGCTGTACGCGATCGGGAGGGGCGTGCTCAGGATACGGTCGGTTCCGGTGAGCACGTCGTTGAAAGTCGTGAGGGCGTTGAGAGACTGGGTCTGGTAGATGGATACTTTGAGCGTTTCGTTGGTGTAGATGGTCTTCATGTACGCGGAGAGATGGCTCAAGATCTCCAGCGGAAGGTTACCTAGCGGCGCCTTCGCTTTCTTGAGTTGTTTCCGTGGATTGGACTCTGCCATCGGTACGCCGAGAAATTGCCCTGCCGTCTGGATCACGTTCTGCTTCTTGTTGTCGTCCGGCTGGTCAGCCGCTCTCGCGAAGGTATCCAAATGGCCGACCAAAGGCTGTAGGTCGTCGTAGTGCGCGTACGGCTCGAAGCGGAGCTTGTGCTTCAGGGCCGAGGAGAAGGCGACGATGAGGTTCAAGCAGCTGATCTTGCCGAGGAGATCTCCCTTGCCTAATTCCGGGACGTCGTGACGCTCGTCGGCGTGAATCCAGATCAAACGCGCGAGATTCTGCGATGCAAGCGTGAGTTGCGACCAATACTTCCGGCCTTCGTTGTAGCGCTCGTAGGCTGTCGAGGAGCGGAAGCTGAGAGCGAGACCGACAACGAAACCGAGGACGGTGAGAAGGAGTTGGTTGATGCCGACTGTTCACTGAGGGTCAATTTGGGTCTTATAGAGATTCTGAACGAGGCTACTTACGGTCATACACGTATTTGCTGATAGATGTAATCGCTGCAGACCACCCACCCACGAACAGCAGCGGGAGTATCATTTCGGGTGTGATACTGCCGTGGAGGCGCAGGAAAATTGGCCATTTCGAGTGGTGATCGAGATCGCGTGGGCCGACCTGGAATATGTTAGTGGTGTTGCTCATCTATCGTGGTCGCATGTGCAGTTTTGCGTACAAAGTAGTCGTCGAAGTCGGTATCATCGGTGTTTTCTCTCTTGAGTTTGGGCTTTGCGGTTCCGCTGCTGAGGCCATTGCTGTGGCCATTGCTGTGGCCATTCGAGGCGCTTGCTGTCGTAGTAGCCGTCTTCTCCGCCATGGTGATGATGGTATCCGTTATCCGCAACGTGCAACGAGCAATCTCGCAGAACGATTACTCGCAAGAAACAAAGCCGAATAGATTCAAGGATTCAACAAAGCTTGCTGTCACAAAGAACACTCAATCGATTTTCCCAGTCGCTCAAAGACTCCACAATGCCTCCTCACACCTGGGCACACGACCAAGTATATCACCACGCATCCCCCCTGGCACTATGACGTTCTGGGCACCCGCAAGCTTGGCCGTGCTTGATGTTTGACTTTCTCGACGATTCACAACCTTGATTTGTAGCCAAGAGAGCTTTGACGGCTGCAGCGGGCAACCGAGTCCAGTCAAGCCTAGCATCGTAGCGAAGGCGAACCTGATGCAGCGTCGGCCCGTCTTGGCAGGGTCGCTTCGAGCGGCGCTTCGCTTCAAAGGCGATTGTCACGATGTGTTGGCGCGCGGTGATTTGGGAGCCGAATGGGAGCTGATGTCTATTTCGGTGTCATTGGCGGACCTGAAGCGGTTGGAGGGAGAAGTGAATGTTCTGGGCTCCTGGGCGTTGGCGATTGATGGCTGAGACGGGGAAATGAGAGCGCGGATGCGGACGCGGATGCGTTTTGAGTTTATGGGATCGCGTGAATGGATGTGCACGGTCGTCCATCTTGATCTCGCAAGTTCAATGACGCACAGGCACGTCGGAGGATGTCTTATGTGTTCTTATCTGTCACCGAATTCGTGTGTTGAGAGAAATTTCGAGGTCGTTTTCACACGTGGATGTTCAATCAAACTTGCCCGGGACGCCAATCAAGGCACTGGCGGCACTGTACTGAGTCGAAGAAAGTGCAACCGAAATGGCAAAGAGCTGTAGTGGCACACGATAGGTTCATGGCTATACATGCTTTGTAAAGAGGTTTGAGAACGAAGAAATACTCAATGCTGGGAGATGCTTCATATCGCATGTGATCTCGTGCTGCGGGGATTACGGTAGCGTGTCGTGCGTCATCGACCTAACGATGTTTCCAACCACTTCCTCGGCCAACCCCTCGTGCATACCGCATGCATTTTCTGTACTCGGCCTACTAAACCGCCCTGCACCTGATCCCTTGTCTAGCATTCGTGAAGGTCTCTTCCATCCCCATGTTCATACTGACCGAACGGAGCGGTCTCCCTTTCTTCCGGCGTTCGCACTTGACCTTCTATATCTCCAGCTAGGCCGCGCACATTTGGGCTCATAGGGTCTTGTGATATGGCATGGCCGCCGTCGACACTTATATGGGAGGGCGAGCGAGCGTTCGTCGATGGGCCAGGAGCATGCGAATGGTCGCCCCAATGCGGAACACTGAAAATTTCGGGCGTGGAAAAGCTCCTTCCAGATGCTGGTGGTTGATGATTCCAGTTGAGTCGACTTGGCATGTGAAGAGAGTTTCGGATACTCTCACTTCGTTGCTTGATTATCGCTTCAAGCGCAGACTTTGGATCTGTTGGGGATCCAGATATTGCAGAAGAAACGCCTGGACCGGTATTGGCTGACAAGGCCCCTTCAAATCCTGTGAGTTTAGTGCGAAGGTACTCAGCATCGGGAGTCTTACCAAATGGAGGAACTGAGCTCCTACGCTTCGAACCAATCTCGATCTCGGCTTCAGCATGTGGACGCTTGAAACCATGTTTAGCCTGAGTGTCAGCAGTGCCGGACATCCCATCTCCTCCCGGCCGCACCTTTGACATACCCAGGCTGTTCAGCGCCAACTCCCACGCATACCTCTCTGGCGCCGACCAACCCATGAATCTCTGTTGAAACCCCGCACCAACGAGAAGGTTCCAGATCCCCACGATGTAGTCTTCGAGCAAGCACATGCGCATCAACGCATCTGCGTGGTACTTGTAGTGCTTCGCCAAGCATGCAAGCAGCCAGATGCGTTGAGCAAACGTGAATTGATGGTTCGGGTGGTTCGGCTGAGGTATCTTTCCGGCTACTCGCTTGTGTGCAAGACTCGTTACCCCGTGTGTGTGGACGCAGGAGGCAGTACCGACCACGACATGGCAAACCGCTTCGATGTCGTCCAGATTCCGTGTATATGCGCCGTTTGGTTGGAATCGCTCTAGGGAAGATCGATGATTATCGGTATCGTACACGTCGCTTATGTCTATAAAGGCGTTGTACAGTTGGGCAACGTATTGCAACATTCCGGCGTCGTCGACTTTGCCCGCAGCATTCAGAGGCATACCGTACGTACCGGCGGGAGGACGCCAGCCCGGTGTAAGAAGATGTTTCGACCAAGCTTCCACGGAGTTCTGGAATCGAGGTTGCCGCCCTTTTGGTTGCTCGGGCGGCTGCTCGATTGTAGGTTGCTCCTGGTATGCATTTGCGGTGTTCCATTGTCCTTGATCTAGATCTTGGGGCTGCTGATGATGTAGCGTTTCCTGATCGTACTGAAACCCGTATCGAAACGAAGAGGACGTATAGGGATGCTGTTGCGAAGCATTCGGCTCGTTCAGGCTCTGTTGCTGTTGCGGGTACACGTAGCCATAGTCGGGATAAGTACTCCCTTGGTACGTTGCCCCCTGGGCACGGCTTTGGTGCGGATGTACGTCATGCCCGGAGAAGGGCTCGTCGTGCTACATCAGCTCAGCACCGTTCCCACGTTTTAGCACGTGGGCATCCACTTACTTGACTTGGCCAACCTGGCTGTGTACCACCGTCATATACTGGCATTGCAATACCCTGTATGTGCGTCGTACCGCCCTCCCACATATTGTTCTCGCCAGATGGCAGATGGTCGTCGTGAGACTGGTTCACTGTCTGCCGATCGTATTGTCGATTCATCGAGTCGTGAGACTGGCAGGTACTGAAGCGAACCGTACTTTTCGGCCACAGAAGATGTTTAGTACTTTATGGGCGGCTTAGCAGAACGCCAAGATTTTACGAGTGAGGGATCTCGGTGCATGGTAATGCGTCAGTGAAGGATTCGGGGCCTCGGTAGGCCAGTGAACAGAAAACGCGCGTTGAGTACGAAGACTTCTTGTCCGATGTATTACCGCTCTGCTATTGGAGGGCAGTCTGGGTACTTGTTCGTTACTGTCGGCAGTGTCGTCAAGCCTTTAAATCGCAAACAGAGCTTGCGTAGCCATCAGACTCTGCAAAAACGCTGCGCTTCATGGTTCTGCTGCGAAAGTCTTCTATTCTGCGACCACTGGAACGCAAAGTGCTGGGGAAGTACATACAATGCTGAACTCAGTATTTGCTCTACAGAAATTGTAGTTTTTGCTCTCTCTTCGAAGTGTTCAAGTCGAAGGGTCGTGCCACAGTACGTTGTCGCACCTGGTAGTGCCTTGACGATATGACTGCAATACCGAGAAGGCTCCCAACGCTGCTAGTTCACGGTTAGTGGCTGGCGTATCACATGCTCGCTGGTAACTTCGGCTTCGAGACATTCCGCACAGATGATCTGGCTTGGTTTCGGGTCTGACCGATGGTTTTGTGCGAGGGGTAACTGCGGAGGCGGGTTCGCAAAGCTCTCATATCTGAATCCCAACATCGGCCATTACGGCAGACAGTAAAAAGATGGCGTGCTGACTAGTATCGTTCGCTTTACCGCCATTGCTTATAAAGAAGCCGGAAAGATGCGCCATTCAATTTTCGACAACATCCAGCATCGCATGGCCATGGTGTGGAACGCACACGCTCCCTCGGCTCAGCTTTCACATCCTCTCACATCATGGCTCGCCTCGTATAGTCCCAAAATGAGCAGTCAGTGAGCTCGCGGCGTATTGCAAACGCATTGCGGTATCGGAATCGCAGTCGTACTACGCGTTAGTTGTTAGGTAGAGGAGCTGTGTGACATGCAGGGGTAAGCGGGGCAAGGTGGGCCACTAGCACACGCCAAACTCAACGTCCATCTGCCTTCCTCACAACCCTCCCATCAATTTCCTCGAACTATACATCGGATAGAGTTGCGAGGCCATCGACATGGTGCGCACGGAACAATTAGCGCACATCCACAATACGTTGCTAGCCAGGAACGTGTGAAGGCTTATTCTTCAACAGGCAGGCAGCAGCCTCCTCAACACTCGATATGCCGTTTTCTCTTCGACTCTCCACCTGACGACTCCCTTTCGAACACCAAAACGGCCCATTTACAACTTCTTGGTATCAATCCCCAGCTTGGACACCATTTCAGTGCCATGGTTTGGGGCATGGCGAGTCGATGCCTCCCAATCGCGGTATCCAACTTCTAGGAACACAATGTTTGCTATCGAAGGGGCATGGATGCAGCCATCTTAGGACTATAGGCCTCGACTCTGACTTACTCGGATCCAATTTGCGCGAACATCGGCCCGGGGCCATCGCTCACGATAAGATTTGGTCTATCAGCTCTTTGCCACCTGTATCGATTACCTCGAGCCAGTTTCCGCTCCTCATTGCGTTCGTGCATCGAGAGACTGGACGCCATACATCCCATCCCACAGTTGCTATCATTTGAGGTATAGTAAGAAGTCGGACATTGATGCCGAATATCAAGAGTTGGGCTTCATGGTGGTCCAACGCCACTCTCAGATCTGAGAGATTGGGTCACGCCTGGGTCCCGTTAGGGAAGTGATTCGGAAACGCCTGGTCGTTGGTAGTTGGTTGTTTGCGTCAACCGCTGAATTTCCCAATAGATGCTGACCATTTCATAGCTCTTCCCCTTGGGTCATGGCCGATTATGCCCTTGCGCGTCCATTCTTCTGCCGGCGTCTGGGCATGGAAAGTGTTGCTGGAAACCTCCTATCGACCCCGTTCGTGACGATCCTATGGCGTCGTCATCAGCTCGTAGAGTGGAACGTTGCACGTTCTGCCTGCTTTCTACCTTTGATACGACGCCGTACCGGAAAAGCATGTTGCCCATGCCTCTATCAAATTCGTATTCGAGCTTGCACCACACCTCGATGGCTTGGCAAATGACCTGGTCGGAGTACTCTGAGTGGTTGCACAGATACAGAAGCGGCGTGTCGTTGCAGGCATTTTAGAAGATACTCCTGCTGGTTGTCGAGTTCGCTGTTATTGTTGTCGCAACTGAGTTCATATCAACACTAAAGAAGCTCAGCCGACGAACATCGCTACCATCCTGCCATGACGCGTCCACGCCCTCAAGTTGCAATGTGCTCATCAAATACGGCGTGCGGAAGGTGAGCGTTGTTTATGTCTACCCGGACACCGCAAAGGTGCCAGACAACGACGAGGGTGAAAGCAGGCCCACGCTGACACTATGACGACAGGGTCGAATTGGTTACAGCGGATTTGCTTCCCTTCGTACGCTAAGCACTGTTGTGAGGTGCAACGAGAGGCTCGACGCACAAGCAGTTACCGAATTTTCAAGCTCACCGCGACTGTTACGTGCTCGCCTCAACTGCGACTGCTCTCCTACACCAAACCACCACCCGCACTCAAACTCAGACTCTTTTTGCACCAACCTCATCTGCATTCGCGACTCACAAACGTCAACTTCGCTCTTCTTGACTGCTTGTACTGTCACGGTATTCACCTCATTACCTCAATTCTGCATCGCAACGATGTCCGATTCGACTAGCAGTCCACCCTCTGGCCGTGACGAAGGACTTCGCAGCCCTTTCCGGTTCCCCGAGGACTACGACCTGACCTACCTCGAGAGCTTTGACGTCCAGATTCCGACTTATATGTCTGAGAGCGGCTTCTACGCTGGTACGGCTGCACCTATTTATGCCGGTCTCCCCAATGAGGGTCTCCCTGGTATTCCGGGCAATATGTACGACGGTTTCGGTGGCTACGGTGACTTCAGCATCTACCAGCCCAGCCAGGCTGTTGGAAACTTCCCCGAGTTCAACTTCAACTACGCGGGCGACCAGCAGGCACCCAGCAACTTCTCCACAAACGGCGAGCTTCATTTCAACAACCCGGCGCTCGGCCTCGATCAGATATTCGGTCTTCACTACACGTCGCCCTCCTGGGATTTCCACAACCTCACGCCTCTTGCCGCTCCGGCTCAGACATTCGAGAATACCACTCCGGCTCTGGCCTTGAACGACACCACTTCTACTCAGACCTCCCAAGACACTGATTGGCTCCTGACTGAACCTGTCCCTGGCCTTGAGCACTATGGTAAGCGTCTTAATTGGGAGACATCGCGTCCTCCATCAAGCACACTGTGCATTGATACCCCTGTAGATGAGCTTTACTAACGTTGACTTACAGATGGTGTTGGAGAACGAGCTGGCTCAGAAGGCTCAAGCTCACCATACACACCGGAGTCGACTTCACCCACCAATACGTCGCCCGCTAACACTCTATCTGCCGACTCAAGTAGCGGAGCAGATCCAGAGACCCGTCGCATCTTCAGCAACTATGAAGAGGTTGTCAACGCTAAGAACCGCGTTGCCTGGAAAACTCCTGCAAATGACAAGAGCATCCCGAAGACACCTGCGCAGATGAGCGCCATTGTTGGCTCGATCATCGCTGCCATTCGCAACAACATCGGTTGCCTGGGTCAGGTTACTAGGTCTTTTGTCAATCGCTGGAGTGCGGGCGCGACTTTCTACAAGGACGAGGACATTGAACTGGTCGCGTGGGAGGTCACGGTTAGTACTTCCTGTAGCTATGATTTGATTGTATACTCACTGTTCAAACAGATGGCCATGGTAGATCTTCACACCAAGGGCTGGAACAAGCACATCGGCGACAAATCTCTTCGTGAGGCTCTTGAGAAGACTCAGGACTGGACATTCGAGAAGCGCCTCGCCGAAGTCAATGACTTACTCAAATTGTCCAAGCGTACATGCGAGGATCTCTTGAAGGGCGTGAGTGTCCACTCTGTCATCGGCGTCCCGGACATGCTCTTGAAGCGTACGAAGAGCAATGAGTCTTCGAACAAGCGCAAGGGCGAGCGCATCCGCCGCGCTTCAGACCTGGAGAAACTGGAAGACGCTGCTGCTGGAGTCACCAAGAAGAGGGTGAAGCGCGCCCGTGAGGATGAGGAGAGTGACGTTCCGTCAGTGACCCTTACGAAGAGGGCTAAGACGGAGGTTAAAGGGGAGACGAAGCGCACCACCAAGGCTCGCAAGGCTCACAGGGGTCAGTGCTGATGCTAGTTACGTGTTACTGGTTCTGGGTTGTATACTGGCTTCTAATTGATCGGTATTGTGATTTGTAGTCTCTGTCGTGGTCCGGATGGCCGACTGAGAGATTATTGTAGACTTCTGTGGAGCTTTGAGATGGTCATGATTAATAGTAATACTTCCTTTCTTTATATGGTCGTTCATACTTCCCCTGATCGTGTGAGACCCAAACTGAAATGTCCAGTATGTTCCAGGTGAGGTAGATCTTGGTGGTAATGATCAGGTCTAAAGACCATGTTGTCGCCCCATGTGTTCATGCCCACTTTAAATTACGATCCATGACCTACCAAGGGTAAACAGGAACATCTTTGCACTTATCTTCTTTCACAACATTTCACAATCACGACGCGTGCACTTTGATGCACTAATTTGGCCATTAGCACTATGTATTCATCTAGCTCACTCAATCTGCCGCGTTGTCTTCAACGCATAGTGTATCAAACACTACCAGGATCAGCTCTCTGGATGATCTGTATTGTGAGGCGGATGTGGAAATCTTAGGATGGAATAGAAGCCAGTGTTGTGTCTTCGCCCACCTCCTTCAATATGTTACATAATTTTCGTCACGCATGGTGCTAAAGTCTATCAGGATCGGCTTTGCGGTGCTCTTCTCTCTGGGCATGCTGTAGTTTATCACGGCTGTGGGACTTATAGATGGAACAGTGATTAGTCCCATGTGACCACTAGATTATTTCCTTGTGCTCAGTCTGATTCAACTATGGCTCTTCATGTGGCAGCGATGTAAGCTTTCCGTTGCTTATTGGTTTCGACAATTTTTTGATCGCGACACTTGCAATGAGGTGAAAGGATGTTGGGATTGGTGTCATGTCGTCGTTAAGCTAACTTTTGGTCAACAGCTATTACGTAGCTCTTCCCAGGATATTGGGAAGTGCTTCTATCTGCTGGTACCAAATGTGCTTTACCTTCGTTGTTCTGGCCGTGAGGTGAGACAAATGCTAGATATAGAAGAGTGCATCTTCGTAGGATATCAGACGCTCGGGGCTCAGCATCGGCTTGGATGCGAGAAGTCAAGACACAGGGTATAGACTCCTGCTTCACCTTAGCCGTATTAATTTGTGGGTTGCTACATCTCACTGGCTTTTCAACTATACGATCGCCGTTCCTCTCAAGGTGACGGATTCGGAGAATTTCAGCAAACGCAATGGACCAAGTCACGATGAAGCTAGCTCCCTCTCATTCACCGCCGACTGGGGTCTTGGCAGTTCTTCCCGCCCGCTCCACACCTTGTACCCTCTCACACACTCTCTTAATTCTCCACTTGAAGCTGTCGCTCAGCACTAACGCATCTCAGTGTATCAGCGCGAACTCAAAATGGTGCACCACGACGAAATGAAGCCTTATGGGTAAGCTTTCGTTTCTCCCTTGTTGTTATTAGCTATTGATTTTTTACTAGTTGCTCAGCTTTCGAAGCGATCGGAGAGCCTTTGTTGGCAACTCGTGGTCGCCGTACCGACCAACATCCTCCTCCCACTCCTCAAGATCTCTCCGCCTCGGCGACGAACTTCAAGCCGCGCGGCTACGCTCGCGCTTCCAACACGACAAGTACTCGCGGACACCCCACCGCTCAACGTCCTTCACCTCTTCAAGGCCTTTCTACTTCGACAATGAAATTCCAACTGAGCACATACTTCGGCCCTTTGCCCGGCGGAACTTCCATTGCCCAGATTGATCCGGCTCAGAGTGACTATACCTACGAACTGATCAAACGCATGAGTGGCATGGATCTCCAGGAGCAGGAGCGCGATCCGAAACAATCGCGACTTCGTGCGGATGCGCCCATCTTTGTGCCGGGTGCATACCTACACCATGCTCTCTCGGTGAAGCAGGCAAGCGAGTTTTGATGGGCACGAAAAGATGGGCGTTTTGGTGGAATAGTTTTGGGCGGAACTTACGATTGCACTGAAACGGCGTGGTTTGCTTAGGTAGCTAGGAAATGCATGGATAAGCCTCACATCTTACCATCCTTCATCACGCATGGTAGATGCGCTCTCGTGTATATGCGGACAATACAATGCCATGACAACTGGTCTTCTTTCTCTCCAGGAAAAGACAGGATAGCGAAGTGCATAGGTCTGATTGATGACGGCAAGTTCGTGGTCGCAACGTGCGCATTGCGATCCACGCTGTTCCCCGGGAGTAAGCTTGTATATATAGAGATGAGAAAGCCGCTTGGCGCACGCGGCACATGATTGAATTCGCCTAGCGCTACAACGTTCTCACGTTAGTAAGCAAAACTAGCCAGTAGCATGAAACATTAATTTAACACGACGAGTTGCTACTTTGTAAAGAGTAGCGATTTGGGAGAGCTATATACATAACCTTACATGACTTCAATAGGTCTGAAAAGGCGGAAGACTGTGTCAGACATTGTCCTAGATTGGTACAAATGGGCAACGTGGAGATCGAGTTGGTATTCAAAGGTAGGGTGTCATTGAAGGTAAGACGAATCGCTACCCCGCAGGCTTAGCGCTACGTGACTATGAATACATCATGTCAGGTGATTCGCCCTATCGAGGATGGCCACCAAACTGGCCTCCCGGAGGGCGTTTGCTGACAGACTGACCATGGTAGTAGTTGGAATGCACTACTTCTCATTTAGTATTCTCTGCGAAGGCTTGCCCAACGATACCTAAATCTAGAACTTTTACCAATACTATAATCAAGGTGCTTTACTGCAGGCAGCGCGTTGTGTTATCGCCCTCAGAGGTAGAGGTGCGCTGTAAGCAGCACATAGTGTTCTCGCCCGAGAGGCAGAGGTGTACTGTCTGACTGTGCCGCAAACTGTGCCGCAAACTTGGCCACAACCATGCAGTAGCTGGAATCTGAGTAAGGAACATGAACATTGCAGCGAGACATTGTATAAGATTGTCCGAGGATGGACTTGCAGCGCTGATGGCTGAACAGCGCTCCGCACCTGTTAGCATGCTGAGGACAGTACAAGTCCACAAGCAACTCCGATCCGTCGGACGAAGACGACCGCCGCGGAAATCGGACTCTTACGTATGATGCTGTGTATGTAGAAGTCCGCCTCTCTTCTAGTATTAAAGACGGTTGAGAAGCAGAGAATGGGCACTCACTTCACTCAACTCATCTTCTCCCATTTCACACTCATTCCACTATTTCGCCCAACAAAGCCGGCTCGAAACCACTCATTCAACTATTTCAATCATGCGTACGACCTTACCCGCAGCCGTGGTCTTGGCTATCTTAGCCGCTGCTCCCTTCCATGTAGCAGCGATCCCATGTAAGCTAGTCGTTGCCAGCTCTCCTAGCTGTGCTTACAAATTCTAGGCTTGGATGGAAAGTGCTTGTCTCTTAGAAGCCCCGTTGTCTTCCGGCCGAAGCCAGTTAAGCCGCCAGTGTCCCCAGGACGCGACCCAGTTAGCCCTGGGGATACTCCCCATCGATTGATTTGCAAGAAATCAGGATGCGGTCCAGAAGGCGATGTCCCGCCTCTAAATGATGTTCCAGGCTCAACCCCCGGAGACACAAATCCGAATCCGAATCCGGGAGGGGACACAGTACCGGGTCCAGTAGGCGACACCCCTCCTCCTCCTCCTCCTCCGCGTGTAGACAGGCCCGCAAATGGTCAAGAGCTTCACGACAACCTGCGTGGCGCCATCGTCAGGAACGATCCAGATGTGGAAATGCCTCCATACACCCAAAACAGCCAAAACCTTAAACGAGACAACAAGCGAGCTGGAAAGGAAGAAGCGAGATTCGCAGTAACGGATTCCCGTGTCAAGCAATTGTGGAAGGATCAGGGCTTTCCGGTATCAGATAAAGTGTGGAAGCCTGCTGTCATGGACACGAAATCATTCAAATTTGACTACAGGGAAGGCTCGCCACAAGGGGATAGCTCCGACTCCGATTTATCCGTTGATTCCGGAAGTTATGATAAAGGCGAGCCAATGGTAGAGAACTACCATGACGTTGACAGTGGCAGCATCATGGTCAAGAGTCAGCTCAAGATCGAAGGTGCCGGCGACACGATTCCCTTTTCAGAAAAAACCTTCCAGATGGCCAAGGAAGATTTCGGTGGCAACCTTGGAAATGTGAACAGGATTGGTGTTACGAACATCATCAACGACGGATGGATAGAGAAAGCGGGAATACATCTGCAGAACGTGGATGACTTTAAGTGGAAAGCGTTCGAGCGTGGCACTCCTGAGTATAACGACTTCCTGTACAGTGACAATGGTAAGTGGGCAGGTCACATGTTTACTGACCACCATAACGCCTTGAACAACAAGGACATCGTCAGGATTCATTCCGCAAAAGAGACACTGCCGGACGGCGATATCAAGGGATATATGGTCTTGGAAACAGGGGCACCCCAGTAGCGAAGTGCAGAGGGTGGGTTCGACGTGTGGCTCGGGTTTTCAAGGACGAAGATTTTCATTGCTCAAGTTCAATTCTCTGGGAAAGAACTTGTTGTAGGAGGAGGATATCTATGGCGTTGTGGTAGAGGGGTTTTTTGTTTTCTTTTTTCCAGAAGACTGGTCTTCAGGTTAGAGTGGGTCTGATTCGTTGCATTTTCATTTCCTTCGATTTATAGCTTTAGATTTCTTTTACTCTCTGTATTCTGTATTCTGTAACTATGTTTTTGGGTCAGATTCCATATCGAACTATCTCATCTCGCGCTACTTTCCACCTAGGAATGTGTCTTCTACTTCTGAAGGCTTGTTGTTCTCGTGACCGACACGCGCTACAGACTCCAAAGCAATTTTTCGTACATTCTCGCAACCATAGCGCGCAGCCTCTTTAGAGAGTTCCCGCCAAAACTCCAATTCTCTTTCTTTACCGTATGATCTTGTGCCTGGTGTAGGCTCGCATAGCAAGACAGGGGCGCGACGTTGCAACAGAAGCGATGCAATATCTTCGTGATCGTTCACGACGGCTGCTATGATCGATCCATTGAGCCCTCTGGATAGGCTCTTCTGGTCGTTCTCCAGGTCGTCCAGAATCATTCGAACAATATGCTCATGGCCTCCTGCTGCTGCGGCTTTCAAGACGGATAGTCTGGCTCTCTTGATGATGCGAGTCGTGCCAACATCCTCCTCCTTGCCTTGCGCCAGTGATCTGTCTATAAGTATATGCACAACCTCCTGAGCCCCCATAGCTGCCGCGACGTGTAAGGGCAAACCAAAAGCAGGGCTTTTGGTCGTAGCGTTCATTCCATCCTCAAGCAACCGTTTCGCCAATTGAAACCGTTTCGTGCATAGTGCGGCGATAAGCGCGTCTTGAGGTGCGGAGTCGATGTATGACTTCGAACTCGGTGCAAGAAAATCAATAAAAAATTTCGGTACATCGGTCCCGGATCCTGGGTGCCGGCGACGATAACTTTGAAAGTTGTTCTCGCGGCACCACTGCTTCTCATCAAGCAATAGATCGGGGGTCGTTAGAAGGCCGTCGCGTATGTCTTGAAGGGTTAAAGCACGTGCTGCTGCTCCGGCAAGCGCTTCGATGATATCAAGGCGTGAACCGGCTTCCTTCGGTCCGAACTGAACCTCGAGATGGGCCACTGCGCGGTTGATAGCAATGCAGAGCGGCCTCTTTTCGGTATTATTATTGTGCATTTTGCTTAGTATAAGCTTGGTCGTCATCGATGGGCTCATTTTATACGGACTCTGAAGGGCCTCTGGTAGTAAATGTTCTTCGAAGCTATCAAATGCTGGAAGTGCATAGACAACGCGCTGTACTTCGGTATCAAACAGCTCTTTGCGCGATTAGCTCCATCTAATATTAGAATTCGTGGAAGACATACTACAGACAAGCCTTAAATGAACAGCTTGACGAAGACCTATAAGCCAGACTGTTTCCGTCACGATGGCTTCAACGAGCTCAAGTGGAAGGTCTACTAGGCCCATTTTCTCCTGACGGGATGTTTGCGCTTGAATTGTGTAGTGTGAGGATCTTTGCTGGGCACTAAGTCGGCGGTATGGGTTGCTTTGTTGTACTGTACAGTTGGTTAGGAGATTTTGAAAAGAAGACTAGCATCTTACTACAATCTGTGGTTCGAGAGATTCAGCGTACTTAATATTCGGGTCTGCGAGGCGGAAGAGATGATTGCAGTAAGCCGGGTGCGGGGCACCGCAATGTTTTGTCTGCTTGCCAAGACGGTCGTTGCTTACTAGGCAGCGCTCTGATGATTGAGCTTAGCTATACGAAAGGCCCAAACTGACAAGGACAACATGTTGAGCTTAGGCAAGACCTTCCTCGAGGACCGGGGTATTCATGACAACAGCAGGAAGAGCGCTATGACCAAAAGCTACAAGCACCGATGCACCGAGAAGACAAGCTAAGTTGAGTTAGGTTAGTTGCGAAGGCACTAGCTGACTAATCACATTCACGGCAGACAAAACTCGGCGGCGGCGCCCACCTCTCTTCTTTTCGTTAAAGTTGAAACCCATAAAATTTGACCCGCGCTCTCATAGTGAGCACCGGGTTGTATAATCTTGGGGAGACCAAACCTCCTTGCATTCCAAGAACTGCCTTTTTCCTCCTATACATAGGGTCGGCGGTCCCGTAGCTTCGAGACATTCTTTTTGAAAATCCCACCTAGTGTCCTAAACCTGCCGTGAGTGACGATCGCGCGACGCCCGGCGGTTCCAGACCTATTTATTACGAAGCGACGTGGCGACGTGGTAGTGGGAGCGCGACGTCGACGACTGCACGGCTCTGTGAAGATTGTTTGGACGCTTGTGAAGGCGGCACGATGGATGTATAGACGCCTCTGAAGCGACAGCGCTCGCTTTGGAGCCAGAACCAGAGCCAACACAGCACAGCAACGCCCGCCATGACGAAGAACCAGCCCAAGCCCAAGCCCAAGAAGCGCGCAACACCAGCGCCCACAGCGCGCCGGCTAAAGACAAAAGACATCGACGAACTCGCGTCGCGTCTAGAAACCATAAATCTCGACTCGGAGCTCTCCGACGTTGACGAAGCGCCCGCTACGCAGCCCTTCCGCTTCCTCGCGCTCCCTTACGAGCTCCGCATCCGCGTCTACGAACATCTCCTCGTCTTCCCAAAGACCATCGACCTCGATCCGGCCAATACGCGCACCCTCGCCCGGCCCCTCCGCCTGCTCCTGGTCTCCCACGCGGTCCACGCCGAAGCCTCCCGCCTCTTCTACTCTCGCAACACATTCCGCGTCTTCGCCGTCCACGGCCGCTTTTTCCATACCAAGAAGCAGCTGCTCACGCGCCTCCCGCCCACGTACCGCTCATACCTTACAAAGCTCGAGTTGCGGCTGGGCCCCGGCTGGACAAAGCCGCCCAAGGGGTGGGTTGTAGACGCGCGGTTGGGACTGGCGGATGCGGGCAAGGTGCACACGCTGAACGTGTTTGTCGAGTGTGATCCGGCGAGTAGTGACATCTTCGAGGGGTTCAGACACCCACAGGGAGAAGAGTTCTACACCACTTTCAGTGTGGGGCTGGTACAAGCGTTGTTTGCGCAGCTCTCCGCCCTGTCCAAGATCGAGTTTGACGCCTACCCTTCGGTGTCACGGACTTCGCCTCTGCTAAAGGGACTGGTTGCCGAAGCCAAGGCTGGTCAAAAGAAGATCGTATGGGGTCCGGAGAGGGGATGGGAGAAGATTGTAGAGGTGGAACTGGCCAATGTGATGCAGAAGATGGGATTGGCAACGTTGTAAGTGCGCCACGAAGCTATGCCTTATTCACACGCCCTACAATGAATGTATATACACGATTGCAGTACCAGCACACCGTACATGTAATCAGCAGGAGATGCGATCACACGCCAACATGGTCAAGTCTCCATCCTCCTCGACAATGTCCTGCGCCCATCTCTTGATCACCATATCCTCGAGTCCTCGCTTCTGTCCACCAACGAACTGGAGGTTTTCGTTCCCTACCACGCCAGTCGTGACCTTGCCATTGCTCGGCGCACCTATACCAGTCACGATGCCATCGCCACCCTGGACGACGTTCGAGTAGCTCGTCAGCATAGTCTGCACCCCAGTGACAAAGTCCTGCCCATCGAATTCGCAATGACCGCCGGCAGGCGTGTTGTCGACCGTCTGAAGGGCGTTGATCTGATCCGCAGTCAAGCCTTGGTCCGCCGCTAGTTGCTCGTACGCAACAACCGCCTGCGGAATACTTCCTTGTAAGGACTGCAACTCGCTCTGCGTGCTCTGGTAATGAATCCTCGTCTGCGTCATAACGGTTGCTGCATCTACGAAAGCAACCTGGGGCTCCAGGGCTCCACAGTTCAGTTCCACAGCGCTGTTGGGGTAGTTCTGCATCTGGGCTGGGATGAAGAATCCGCTCATCATCAGGCTACCTCCGGAGACACCGGTGAAAGAGACTGCTTGGTTGTCGAATGCAACAAGCTGTGGCATCATGACCTGCATAAAGTCGTTGACGGCTTGGGAGTGCGCGACGCCGTCGGTGCGTTCCAGGCCCTGGCCACCACCCCAGAAGAGGTTTGGGTCGGGTGCGAGGAGAGCGACGCCCATGGTGTTGGCTTGGACGTTTTGGTTGGGGAAGTCGAAGAAAGACTGGCCGCCATCGCCGTGCAGAAGCACGTTTACGCCTACACTTACATTAGCTAGGTCGAGTCGATCCACGTGGCCAACGTACCCATGGTGCCATTTGCGCTGGTCGCAGCGGCTCCAGGTACCCCGGACACCGCCATGAACTGGTCTGCCGGCGCGGCGATCTTGAACCGGATCGGAAGGCCATTGATGTTCACCGTGTCGTCCAAAATCATCGAGCCATCAGTAGCTTGAGAGATGCCCTGAGGGACCTGTGCGGCCTGTTGTTGAGAGGTTGCTCTCTGCCTCCCTCCGCCCCGCTGCGGTCGGCATGCCGCGATGGTAACGAACGATGCAAAAATAAGCTTGTACATGATGATTAATGGTGAAAGTAGTAGTGCACAGCACGAGAATAGAAATTATGCAGAAGAAGATGAAGAAAGCGGGCCGGCCGGTGAAGAAAATGCTGGTCCAATAACACCACAAAGTAGAGCGTCGAGAGGGATGAAGTGAAATGAGAGATAACTCAGATGCGGAGGGGGAAGAGGTACTAAGAGGCTCCGCACTGTCACTTGGTGTGAGACCCGCCTCTAGGATACCATCGTGATCAAACATGCGTAAGTAGCCAAGCGCAACCCCTACCGCCAAATCAAAGCTTGCTACTCTTTATTGAGCTTGACGGCGTGAGATTTTCCGGTGTCATTGGTCACATTGGTTTGATGTTCTTCTCATGGCGCACGGAGAGTCTGGGGTTGAAGACTTGGAGGCGGCTCTGTTTCGGAGGCGTTGTTTGGCGACCCTGGGCGGGAATTTGTGGCAGAATGTTTATGTTTCTTGTCTGCGGGGCGCACACTGGGTATTTGTGATTGCTGGAACATCTTTGTGTGAAATGGCGTGGTGTTGAGGGCGCCGAAGGTCAAGCAAGAGGAGAATGTCGAACCGGGCACAGGTTGGGCTTTCGGCTAGAGATGCCTCAGGCAGCATCTGGCCCGGTACTTCCTGCCTTGCAGAGTGAAACGTCGCGCCATCAACGATTCAAAACACCATCGCACTCGTCTAGCATGGGTCCAGATGTCGTTCCGCATGTCAAGCTTTTGCATTATCGATGCCATCGCTTGGGTGTTGAGATCTTCTCGGAGAGGGTGCTCGCTACCGAGACCGCATCCTCCACGACGTGGCTAAAGAGATGCGCCACGCAACTGAGTTTTGCGAATGATATGAGCAGCCTCAAAGAGACTCCTCCATGTTCGAACGATACTTGACTAGCAAGCACTGAGCAACATGAAGGTCTCGGACTTTTCCAAAGGTATTGTGAGTGTCGAAGACAATGCCTCCTGGACCTACTTCTCTCATCCTGGTGCTGCTCGATTGGTGAAGAATTGTGATATAATGATTGACTTCTCCACGAGCGAGTCTGACACATAAGCCATAGGCTGGTTGGCACCTTCGGCTGCTTGCTGCACCGCTACTCTTGTCATCCAACAGGACATAGCGGCCGATACTTCCCGATAATTTGGGTCGGCACACCTTCAGACATGCTTTTGCAGTCGCCTCGTCCGTCGTCCCGAGCCATAAACCTTGGTGGAAATTGAGCTGAGCGTTGCGAGTTCGGTCTCTCCATCCGATGTAGCCATGTCAACTGATGTCGCTGTCAGAATGGGAGTTGCGCTTGCCTTCCCTGACTTCCATCGCGTATCGATGGCGTGAGCCGTGAGTGAGATGGAAGCTGCAACAAGGAAGCGACTGCACACCTCACCATAATGAAGATTGTGCTCGTCCGCTGCCTCCTCTCCCTCCCCCATCACCTCTCCTTTTGTCTCTCGCTCAAAAGCTCCCTGAAACGCTTCTCCTTCGTTCAGTCTTTTTCCAAGCGCAGGCGGTCTAGATTGTAAGACGGTCGGCATTGATAAACACTTTCAACTCACTCTACCGGCTGTACAATGAGGATTACATACCTCACTCACTGCCTCTTCGCGGCGGTCGCTATTGCCGGTACACGCATCAGTTCTAGTCCGAGTAGCCTCAAGACTATCTCGTCGTCTGGTCCGGGTGGATCAACTATCTGCAATGGCTCGACCCCGCAGGTCAGTTCCATTGCCGCTCCCACATACAGGCCGTCGACGTCTTCTGCAATCCTCGCGTCCGATGTTCCTTCGACATCCACGGTACCAGGTTCAGCCAAGCTGTCCACGACTGTCGCGAACTCTACGCTTGTCCCTACGTCCACGATATGCACCGCTAGTATCACTACAACCTACTGGAGTACCGAGGTCCGCAATTTGAGCACTGCGACCTCTGCGATGATTACCGGCAGCCATTCTTCAGGCTTCGCTCTCACTACTGTATCGTGGGCAACCGGCCCTTCCACCATCTCGCGCAACACGAGTAGCAGGAGCTCAACCCACCAGTCTAAAGACAGAATCACATCGACATATGCGGCTCCACCGCTCGTCGTCAGCTTCAGCACTACGCACTATTGTACCCACGGACCCGTCAGTCTTTCATCCACTCGTCCTTCAAACAATAGTTCAGTTGGTACTTCGGTTGGTAACATCTATTCCAATACTTCATCGACGTATCACTGGCCCACTCCGACAACTGTGAACAGCATCAATTCCTGGTCCTCCTACCTTACGTCGAGTACCGCCACCTCCATTCCTACCACGGACACAACGAGGGCTAGTATTAGCGCTACCGAAAGCATAACCTTGTCACTTTTCAGTACTAGCACCGTCGTGGCGGCAAGTTCTTCTTCAAATCTAGCGTCAACCTCCATCGTCAGTCCGTCATACCCGGTGTCGTACCCGGCATCGAGCCTAGTCAGGACGACCGGTACGAGCTCGATCTCAAAGGTGACGAGCACTGTCTCAGACCTGGAATCCTTCCCTTGGTTTGGGCCCAGGTCGACAACAAGTGAGTTCTCTAGTGTCAATTTCAACCGGACTACCATCCAAAGCTCCGCGGCGATCAGTACCCATAATGGCCTGGAGTCATTCCCTTGGTTTCGCCCGACTCCAACCACAGGCGTCATCTCCAACATCACATCCGCTCTGAGTACGTATTCCTGAGGTCCAGACTGCGTCGTGGTTACGCGGCAGTGCAGCATACTTTCAGGCGTCTCATCCCACTCCTCCTTTGGGTAAGCATTACTGACTATGTGCCCCCATATTTAGACACTTCTGGTCCAACACTGACAATAAATACGACACTCAACTTCACGTTGACCTACATCATCAGCACAGGATCGACGTTGATGAGTACCTTGACGGATCTGGAATCTTTTCCCACATTCGGGCCAACTACGACTACGGCCTTTACCTTCAATCTCACATCCACCTACACCTCGAGCTACTACGCATCTACGGGAAACCGACTAAGCTCGACGTCGGTCTCAGACGGAGTCACCTCTTACGTTACGTCGCCTCCAGCTTCACGCATAAGCATCACAACGAGGACCACGTCAACCAGCCGCATATCTTGGCCGTCCAGAATACCAGGCAGGACGTGGTCTCACGCAGATTCTTCATTGTCCACTCTCAGCGGCCCTACATCCATTCGCGTAACCAAGCCCCAGGAAAGCACCACAATTCCGAGCTCAAGGACTACAGCTGCTACGAGTTACTATACAGCTACGTCGCTGTTCAGTGGCCCATTCATCTCGACCGTTACCAGCGTGTCGCGCTGGAGCAACACGACCACTCCACACCTCACGTCAACCTTGTGGACTACGTCCGCGTCCATTCCTTACATGTTGACAACGAGCTCCAGTGCAACCGCATCTCCACCATCGACGGCCCACAGTGCTCCTACATACACGTACAATCTGCCTTCGGCTTCGTACCGCCCGCCTTTTTGAGATCACTCCGCTGCCGATGTGCAGAGCACCTGATACGAGGGCTTCGCACAAGATACTGTACACATGGGGGTTCTTGCTCAGATGTGCACATCCTTCTACCTCGCAATCACACATATCTGTGTATATGTATGGCTGGGTGGAACAGCCTTTTGATAATTGGCAATGTCGGAGCCCCAATCGTATCCAACCCTTCTGCATTTCAACGGTTTTATTACAAGTTCAACAAGATGACGAGCGAGCATGTATGGAATTGCAGAGTTCGAAAAAATCTAAATTAAGCCATCCACTCTTTCGTGAATGATATTGTCTTTCGCTATTTTGAGAGGCTGATAGCATCGGTATTGTGAGAGTAGTTGCATGTAATGGATTGTTGTTCCTCCTGCGCGTAGTCGGAATAGACGACGATGGCGCATAGCGTCCAGAGGACGCGCGCGGCTGATGAACATGAATCGCCAAGCGCCTAAGCCGCTTTCGGCCATGCCATCTGATGCCCGCCTCGCCACGGGGCTTCGAGATGTGCGTAAAGCTTCATTCAACCGCTACGCTCCTTCTCCTCGCCGTGTCTTCTTGCTGCCGCTTTCCCTTGTCCTCTCGGCAGTGACGCACACCTCGCCCACCATGTCCGGCGACCGCCCGCTCCTCGCCAGCCGCCCTTCGTCCGAACTCTCCAACGACCGCGACATCGCCGAAGAAGACGCCCTCCTCACCGGCAAGCCCACACACCGCAGCGATGGCCCACGCACATGGCGCTTCTGGCGGGAAATCGGTCTCTTCGTTTGGGCCGTCATGGCCACTATTTTCGCCATCGCGCTCGCCGTCGTGTTCCAACGATCGCAATCTACCAATACACCGCATACATCCGAGAAGAAGAACTTGATATTCATGGTGTCCGACGGCATGGGCCCAACAAGTCTGAGTCTGACACGCAGCTTCATGCAGTTCCAGAACGGGGCACCCTGGAGCGAACAGCTGGTCATTGATCAACACATGATCGGCCAGTCGCGCACGCGCTCGTCCTCGTCACTTATTACCGATTCGGCTGCGGGTGCGACGGCCTTCTCGTGCGCGTCCAAGAGCTATAACGGTGCTATTTCCGTGACCCCGGACCATGAGCCTTGCGGAACCGTCTTGGAGGCTGCGAAGAAGGCGGGTTACATGACAGGGCTTGTTGTTACGACGCGCATTACAGATGCCACACCGGCGTGCTTTGCGGCCCACGTCAATATGCGATCGGAAGAGGACCGCATCGCCGAGCAGATGGTCGGGGATTACCCGCTTGGTCGTGTTGTCGATCTTATGTTTGGCGGTGGACGCTGTCATTTCCTGCCCAACTCTACCGACGACTCATGCCGGGCCGACAACAGAGATGTTGTAGCGCTGGCCAAGAAGAACGGGTTCAACTACATCTCGGACCGCAAAGCGTTTGACGACCTCAAGGGTGGCTCCGGTCTCGAGTTTCCCACGCTCGGACTTTTTGCCGACACGGACATTCCCTATGAGATTGACCGTCGTAACGAGAACGATATTTACCCTTCGCTTCACGAGATGACCGAAGTAGCCCTTGCTGCTCTTAGCAAGGCTACACGGGATAGTGACAAGGGCTTCTTCCTCATGGTGGAGGGCTCGCGCATTGATCATGCGGGGCACCATAATGATGCTGCCGCTCAGGTACATGAAGTGCTTGCCTATGACAAAGCTTTCACCACTGTACTGGAGTTTTTGAACAAAGACAAGACGGAAGGTGTTATGGTTTCGACGTCGGATCACGAGACCGGTGGTTTAGCTACTGCTCGTCGTACGTATCTCTTCAGCAAGAATATCCTCACTACCCTACTAATCGGCCACAGAACTCCACGCCACCTATCCCGAATACTTCTGGTACCCTGGCCCCCTCGCCAATGCCTCTCACTCCGCAGAACGCCTGGCCCTTGAATACGCCAAATACCTAACGAACAATCCCTCCGACGCCGCCAAAACTTCATTTATCAAAGAGTCCATCACCAAAGGTCTCGGCATCGAAGACCATAGCGACGCCGAAGTTACAGGCCTCGCCAAGGACCCCGAGACCGCGCTCTACCAATACGCAGACATGATGTCGCGTCGCAGCCAAACAGGCTGGAGTACCCATGGCCACTCCGCTGCGGACGTGAATATATACGCGTCTGATCGCAAGGTTGCGTCTGCGCTTGCAGGGAATCACGAGAATACTGAAGTTGGCAAGTTTTTGAGGGACTATCTGGGGGTTGATGTTGAGGCTGTGACGAAGGAGTTGAAGGAGAAGGGGAAAGAGCTTAAGATGATGGATGTAAATGGGACGGAGGTGGGGTGGATGGGCGCGATACCTGAGGAGGGGCAAAGGTTGGATGGCCAGACGCATATGGCTTCTTATGGTGGGGACTATAGGAAGAGGCATCTGTTGCATGGGAGGGCGTGTGACTGTGAGCACTAGGGAGGGTCTTGTGTGTAGATATATGTCTGTTTGTTAAGCATTTCTGGCGTTTGGGTGGGTAGGATACCGATCTGGACATTTGATATCCCTTTGTAGATTCTTGGGATATGCACATAGTTTTACAAATTTCAATTCTATGCTACACGACTCGCATGTGTATTCCTAGCGTTTACACGTAACTAAACTTTCACGTTTTGACATGGTCTCTCTCCGCACTTCACAATCTTCCACTTCCCACCCAGCCCAGTCAAGTTCCAAGTATGTCTATCATCATTAACTACGAATCTTTGCACAACCTCTCTTATCACATAACGACCACTTCAATCCTTATACTCTTCGCAAATGTCCCATTGTCCACCTCAAGCCCCTCATCTCCCTCCCCCTGACCTGGTCTTCAGTACAGAACACTATCCAAGTAAGTCATTCGACAAAGCGCAAAGAATCAAATTCGATCCCCACTACCTCCTTTTCCCACTTCATCGAACCCAAAGTACCTCGAGAGAAAATGTAGTGTAGACGCAAATTAACAGATCACGTCCAAAAGACTCATCATACATAATCAAACAGGTTCCAGAGTATCTTAATTAATGTACACTACACACTTTTCTCCACCATCGGCCTCAGGCAGCTTCATCGCGCCTCGGAATGCAGATTCCTCCACCATGCAAAACCCTCCCTCCCTGAACGCCTAAAGCGAAGCGCAAAAACGCCGAGAATACATGTACAGCCTAATGCCACATTTCCTCCTGCCCAACTCTAAACTAATCTACTCGAAAGTATTCTCTCGATCAACCCAAACATCCTCCAACTCAGCGAAAGTGTAGAAGTGCAACGGTCGATGTACCCCGTCATAAAACCTCGCCGGCGTATCCAACCTAACATGCACCGGCCTCTTCTCTACCGCTCCAAACGCGCTGCCCATGAAGCTATAGTTCCAGATTCCGTTGTCCGGAATGAGGAAGTAGCCCCTGATCTTGTCCGACAAGAGCAGCTGGCACTTCTCACCGAAAGATGTGGAGAAACCAGCAGGGTTGTCGGACATGACATCCTTGTTCTCCGCGCCCCATTTGTAGCCCGAGGGGGTGAGCGCCCATGCAGCGAGCGAGACAGAACCAGGGGTGAAGGAGACTGTCATGGAGACCGTCTTCTTGTCCCAAGTGGCGTGTTGGTTCATGAGTCGGGCGTGTTGGGTGACGTCGCTGGCTTGCATGTAGGGCGGTTCACTTCCGCTGACCGTGTGAATGATACCTAGTGGCTCGAGGTCGCCAAGGTACTCGTGCTGAGGAAGCTGCTTTGGTAGTTGGACGTCGCGGGTATTGCCGACCTGGGGGATCATCACAATCGTGACGACTTCTTTGACCTGGTCATTGTCGCGCGGTGACCTGCCGTAGAGGTAACCGGCCACTTGAACGCGAAGATCGGCGATGGTGATGAAGCGCTTGAGCACATTCTTCGGCATGACGTAAGTGAAGTGGCCTTCCTCCTTGACATCTTCAGAGTTGATGTAGATGTTGTTGGCGCGAGTACGGAGGTTGGACGTTGCCACAGCCCTCGTGCGCCACTCAGTCTTTGACGCGAAGGATGCTTGTTCGTACTGCGACGTGGTAGTGACGACCATCTCTTCACCATGAACGTTCTGCGTCTTCGTAGTCACGGCCGTAAGCTGTTGTTGCTCTTCTTGCTGCTTGTCGATCTCGGCGGCTTGTTGGCGCTGCATCGAGGGCGCAGAAATCTCCATGCCCAATATGATGTCGCGCACTTCGCTGCTCGTGAGCGAAGACGTGTTGACGTTGTTCTTCTTGCCGTAGTCGTTGAGAATCAGATCGCGCAACTGCACTTCGACTTTGACCCATTCGTCGTCTGCTAGTGACGGCCAGATGTGATGCTCTTGGGTGATTACCGTCTTGTCCGGGCGCAGAAGTAATTTGGTCTTATCCTGATTAACATGCAGCGCACGCAGTATCAGGATCAATCGAGAGAACGCGGTATACGACGAGATCGTCTTCAGCCACTCGTCGTACAGGTTGAACAGCACCATCTGTGGTCCAGTAGCTCGAAGAATCATATCGCCCAGCTTTTCAACCTTCATGGCAGCCTGGAACGGCAGCTGAAGCTCCGAGGCACGGATCGAAATATTCGGGAAGTCGAGCAAGTGAACTTCAAGAGGATCTAGCAAGCCCTTGCGCGTCACGATGAGCTGTTTCGGTTGCTCTTCGACAGGCAAAGAGCGGATCAGAGCTGCCACTTCTTCCGCAGTCTTCCACTTGGCCAATTGTCCGAGACGCTTCTGGCCGGCCCAAACGCTGGTGTGAATGATCTTCAGGAACAGCTGTCCAGTTCGCGGATTGAAGATGAAGATCGCACCATTGATAGGCTTGGTAGTTAAGTTGCCCTCGAAGGTTTTGTGGATTGTGACACGGTAGACGTTGGTATCATCAATGAATAGCTGAACCTGGTTGCTGAACAGCTCAGAGTAGTTCTGAGAATTCAGGAACTCCTGATTGCTCTCGGAAGCGTAGAGCTGCAGACCCTTCCTGATACGTTCACGGAGGACGTATAGAGCAGGGTTAGCCTTCATGACCTTAGCCATGGCTTGCTGTACAAGCTGCTTCAGACCGGGGAAGTACTGGCCGTAAGCCGAGTAAAGGTTGTATGCCAGATCGATGGCAATCATCAACCCCGTGGCTGAAGGGTAGATGCTCATGCTGTCCTGAGTGTAGTCGAGATACTTGGCGCGGACGTATCGCTCAATATCATGAGAGTCATAATCGCCGTATCGCAGTTGGACGTCAATCCAAAACTTGTTCGTCGTAGTCGAGGTCATGTTGTCCTTGGTGTCATTGAGCATGGATGGCGGTGAGACGCTCCACTTGTGACTGGCGAAGAGCAGGATATCAGCGCACGAGCTGTTCATCTTGTACGACTTTCGAGGATGAATGGTCTCCTTCTGCACTGTCTCAATTCCAAGTGCCTCAAGCTCCTGGTCAAAGACTTGGCACAGATCCATAACAACAGACTCGTGAATCTTCTGCCACAAATGGGCGCGGAAAATCTGGATAAGGGAGATTTTGAGTGTAGGGATCTTGCCGTGTAAGAAGATACCAGTCAGATCGAGCTGGACCTGGAAACCAACGTATACGTTGGCACGGTTGATGGTAGGGGACCACCACAACGTAAATCGACGATTGGGGATTTGGTTCAATCCGGAACGTTGAGCATTCGTAAGCTTTTTGAATTTCATTGATTCTTCGAAGCCGCTTGCCTAGATGAACAATTAGCACATGTCTCGAAAGCAAGACTTGTAAAAAGGGTCTGCTTACCTTCTCCCAGAAGAGACCCTCCCACGATGGAAATGCGGTTGCCTTGAACAGTGTATGCTCAAGGATGGTTTCCACACCACCCAAAGCTTGAATGACATCCGTACGGTAAGCGTTCAAATTCCAGAGTTTACCGTCGTGACGCTGGCTCGTCCACCAGAAAGGGTTGCTCTTCATGTGCTGGTAGATCTTGAACTCGGTCCTAGCTCGGAAGCCCTTGTCGAAACTAAGGGTACTACGATCCTTCTGGAACAGAGTGTTGATGCGGGGCAAGCCGCGATCCCAGCTGTCCTCAAGATCCTCCAACGTTAGTCGCCGGTTCTGTTGGTGCGCCTCTTGTCGCTTCTGGGAGTACTCCATCCAAACACGTTGCGAGTCGATGAACTCAGATTCCCAAGGAATGATATATCGGAAAATGTTGGGGATCAAGGTCTCTTCGTCGTGTGACATACCAGCTCGGTAATGTGTCACGCCAGTATCGGTCTGTTTGGACCAACGCTTGTCGCTCGCGGGGATGAGGATGTGCGATCCCGAAATCATACCTAGTCCACCAAGTTCCTTGGGAGTGTAGAATACCGCAGGTGGGAAACGTGAAGGCATCTTTGAGTTGAGCCCTATCTTGACTCGGGTTTGGATTTTCGTCTCGCATTTGACAATGGTATCAAGCAAGTTCACTGTTGATACAGCAGCTTCTCGGTAGTATGTGAAGAGAGCGATCAGTGTGGTGTTCCACTTGTTCGCGATCTTCGTGAACGTCGTAGACCCAGAAGACATGAGGATCTGCCGGATGCGGTTGTTGAACTTCTGGATGTCTTCCTCGGTAACTTGCAAGAAAGCATGTGCTGTCCGCTCTTTGGTCGCGTTGTCGACAAGTGACCAAACGCTGTCCTTGGTCGGGAACTCCTCGCTGAGGTTGCGAATCTTAGGCAGGATACGTACTTCAAAGCCACTCATCGAAAAGAGAAGGTTCGGGTTGTCTCGGCTGTAGACACTAGCAAAAGTGTCATCCCACTCAATAGTGGTGATTGAGCGAGGCAGGCGGTTCTTCATGTCCCAAAACACGGCGCGACCGAGATTGACATCATGTCGCATGAGTCGCATCCTAGAATCGCGAGGCCAGCACTTCTTATTGCGGTATCCAATCACGTTCTCGAAGTTCGGATCCGGGTTCTCTGTAAGGAAGCGTTGGATCAGGTCTCTCGACTCTTCGGCCGAAAACCTGAACAAGACCCAGATGCGGTCGATGTACCTCGTGTATAGACGGATAGGGTGACGGGTTTCCGTCTCCTTATCTTTGAATTGGAGGAAGTCGTTCGGGCTCTCGGGTGCACCAGCAATCTCATTTGCTCGCTGAAGGCCGAGAAGAAGGATGTCCAGGACGAGACCATAGAACTGGAACACGAATCCAGAAAATTGAAGACCACGAATCATGCCATAAGTGTTGACATGATTCATGTCCTTGTAGTTGAGTGAAACATTGTTCTTAGCGGTGATGTAATCGGCCAAATTATGGTCCATGATCAAACGTAAAAGACGGTTGAGCAGAGTGAGGTCGATTTTCTCGTAGACTTTGGACAGCTGTGTCTCGATCATGACATTGCATTCACCGTCTTGGTACTCCCACACTTTGTCAAGATTGTTGATTCCTTGGGCCCACTTGTAGGTGAGAAGAGGTGGTACTTCGGAGTCGGAAGGCTTGACCCAACCCGGAAACAAGTGCCGCTGATCAGCTTGGTACCAGAGGTACTGATCAAGATAGGCATCAGTAATCTTCTCCATGGGTTCAATGTCGTAGACAGGATTGATCGTGCTGTAGTTGTCGTTCATATCAATCCCGACCTCCTTGAACGCGCGCTGCGTTAGGAGGAAACGCTTGATCCGAGCTAATGTTGTTCCAGGTGAGTCGTAAGCTTGCTCGATGAGGGCAAGCTCCTCTCGCTGGCTCTGGTTCAAGCGACCCTTGACCGAGTATGCCTCCCGAAGACGCTCAAGAGCCAAAATCAGGATCTTGGTATCGTGCTTGTAGGAAACGCTGGGAAATGGTATCGGCTGGAACTTCCTCGCTTCAAGCCAATGGACCATGGTGGTATAGATGGCAACAGCTTCCTCTGACGAGACATAGGGACCGTCCTTCATGTAGTTGTGCTGACGTTCCTGCTCAGCCTTCAGCCAAAGACGTGTCAATCGGCCCAAGTTCTTCTTGGCGACAGTCTTGTCGACTGTAGCACCTCGTCGGATACGTTCTCGGTTGTAGTGTGCCACAGAGATCCACCAGTCGGCTTTGCTCTTCACGTAGCGAAGAATAATGTTTTCGATGGGTGCGGGAAGTCCAGGTACCTTCCATGGGATGTTGCTCTTCCAGCATCTCCAGGCTTCTGACAGGTGCTGTAGCACAGTGTTGACCTTATTCTGCTTGATACCTTCCGGCATCATGTCCATGAGATCGCTCATAACCGCAGCGCGGAGTTCCAGATCGAAATGAGATTCAACTCGCTGCTTCGTGACTGTTTTGGCAACGCCCTTGCTGTGGCGTCCTTCAAACTGTCGCGAAAGTAAATTGCCTAGCCAGCGCTCCAACAACGGGATGATGCCGCGCATGAAGAAGAGCCAGACCCGCCAGGCCGGTGCCCAGAAACCGCAACCAGGTCCTTTACCAACAGGGCCAGAGTTGAACCGATAGTAGATTAGATGCTTTAGATCTTTGCAAGAACGAATCTGATGCATCAGCTTGTACTTGTATCGGTACATTCCCGTCAACTGCCCAACGTGGTTGAAGGCATAGAGGATACCATCGGCAAGCTGGAAGGCATCGATGTTGCCAAGTCGGTACTGTACCTGCGCATCAACGATGAGTTTTGTCAAGCGCAGGATTTCGCGCATGAGATGGAAAGCGTTTCCGAATCGCGACTTCTTTCGCTCTTTGGTCGTAAGCGTCTTCACCGGCTTCAAGTTAAAATTGTAGTCCAGATGTAGGTATGTCAGATTCTTCCGGTGAATAAGGAGATTCAGCATGTTGTATCCTTGTCGGCAGACCTGCAGCCCAGCTTCCACCCAGTCAATCTTAGTTTGCTGGAAAAACTTGGTGCCCTTGAGAGTGCGCATCAAATTCTGCTTGTTTTGCGCCTTCGACGGTCGATGATGTAGCTCGTTGAGTACGAACGTCTTCAGGAGCTTCTGGTAAGACACCCGGACCTTGACAGGTTGTCCAGACGGAACGTGCTCCAGATACCACTGCTTGACGAGCGGTACGTCTTGCGCCCTCACCATTCTACCGGATCGCTTGTCGAACGGATGAGGTGCCCACCAGAGCGCAATTGCTGAAGAGGTTTCGGTGGTGTACAGATCCTCATCAGCCATGAATGGCTCTACCTCTTCGGGCATCTGGAAATCATCTTCGTCGTCTTCGTCATTCCCATAGCCAAAGACTTCGTCTTCGTGGCTAACGGATATGTTCTTTGGGGCGACAGCTCGCGACGAAATAGGGTTGATGACGGGGTCAAAGTAGAACGCGGGTAGACTGGGGTCCTCGGCGCGGACGTAAACCACCTGGGGATGCGAATACCATGCAAGTTTCACACTTCGAGGGAGCGAATTATAGAGAAACGGGAAAGAGACGCGGTATTCGGTCCGGATGGGTGAGCGGAAGATGATGCGGTCGATGGCGTTGAATTCGCCAAAATCCTCGTCATTTGGATCGATGTCCTTGTACAGCGGCTCGAACCGAGGCCCTCCCGGTATCGCCACATTAAGAGCTTTCGCTGTCAAGAAGCTATCAAGCTCGAACATGTGGAAGTAGTTCTTGTCGACCAGGTCACTCAGAAGCTGCCGGCTAAGGCGATAGAGGTTGGCCATTTGGGGAAGATCCAGATTCCAGGTCTCATAGCTCGGTCCGTTGACATGTGGCGTATCAAGTAGGGCTCGGTGTTCGTAGAACCAGTCGTAGACCGGGCCATCCTCATCCTCGTCGAGCTCCAGCTGAATGGGCTCCAGGGGTTCCACATCTTCAATGTTCTCCGAGTACGACATTGGGGGTTCTTCGTCGTCGAACGGTGGGAAGCGCATGCGTTTGAAATGACGGCGGTCGCTCTTCTCCTTGCGCATCGCAAGCCACATGGCCGCCCATTGCGCGTGGAAAACAGGCTCAATGACACGTGGTACTTCGTTGACCAGTGTTAAGCATCCGTTTGTGTGATAGAGGACCTTGACGTCGCGCCTGCTCTCCCAAGGCATGGGCATGTTCTCCAGAAGCTTCAGCACGGCGTGCGGCATGAACTTGAGCGCACCAAGATAGCTCCTCTTGTCGCTCGTAAACTTCTTCTGAGACACATCGCCAATGTCCTTGAACACCTTGCGTAGATGCTCTGGTGGCAAGTCTGCCTTTTGCGTTTCCACAAATCCAGCCTTCCGTCGCTCGCCAAATCGCTGGCGCTGCTGTCGCAGCCAGTCCTTTTTCTTTTGCGCAAACTTGGCAACGTGCGGATCTACAGGAGGGCGCATGCCGGGAGGGCCAACAGTTCCCGGGGGGCCTGGAGGTCCCGGGGGCGGAGGAGGAGGAGGTGGAGGTGCGAACCCAGAGCCCGGAGGCCCTGGGGGTGGTGGAGGAGGGGGTGGAGGTGGACGAAACGACATGGCGTACTATTCCGGATTGCTCGATCCAGATCTTTGAGATGTCAGCTTGAGAAGAGATGAGGCCAGTCCTAGCAGGTGGCAGGTGAGACGAGGGGCGCGAGGGAGTCGCTGATCGAGCCGTCGATGGTTCGCGAAACGAAAATCGAAGCTCAGACAGACAATGCTCGCGGCGAAGGAGATGAATGAAATGGGTAGAAGTGTCTACCAACCTTTGGTCTAAGCTACAGCTTGCGCCGACGCGATCGAGTCGTCGCGGTCGGGTACGGCGAGAACAACCCAGAGGGTTCGCGACAGCCCCGTGCAGTCGTCGAGGGGCGCGCAACTATCGCAACAAGAAAAGGAAGACGGCGCACTGGGTATCGAGAATAGAAAGAGCGCGTCGAACGGGAATTGATACCCCGCGCGATGGAGGACCTGCAATGAAGAGCGAGTAGCGCGCGATGATATCTTTTCTCCTGCACGCGAGGCGACAGCGGTCACGTGCACTGGGAACGCTTGGCGCAGACTGGCGTTAGCGCACCTAAGCGAGCCACCGCGCACGATGCATTGGACCTGAACGACAAAAGTTCGACACCGACACCACGCCCGCCGTAAGTCCACCACCCTGCCAGTGCTGCATCGTAGCGCGCAACAACTAACGATCCGACTTCAGATTTAGGTACAACCTCCTCCCCGTTCGCGCAGTCCTCGACCACACGCTCACCTTGCACGCAGAATTTCCGTCGTCCATCCCTCGGAAACTCCACCACAATGCCGTCCACGAGACTTACCTACGTACGTCACGCCGCCAATTCGGGCTTGAAATTCGGCCGTCTGGGAATTATGGGAAATGCAGGACTGACAATGGGCAGCGCCGAAGGGCTCCGTACAACACCAAGAGCAACAATGTTCGCGTGATCAAGGTCCGTTTCGCCATCTCTTGAATGCACGAGGGATACTAAAAGTGGAACAGACTCCCGGTGGAAAGCTCCGATACCTGCACATCAAGAAGAAGGGAACGGCCCCCAAGTGCGGTGTAAGTGCGAAGCTTTTCGTGGCGGATTGCACGTATTGATAATTGCTAGGACTGCGGCACCAAGCTCCCCGGTGTCCCTGCCCTCCGTCCCCGCGAGTACGCGACCATCAGCCGTCCCAAGAAGACCGTCCAGCGCGCATACGGCGGCTCGCGATGCGCCGGCTGCGTCCAGGACCGCATCGTCCGCGCATTCCTGATCGAGGAGCAGAAGGTCGTGAAGAAGGTGCTCAAGGAGTCGCAGCAGAAGAAGCACTAAGGGATGTCGATGAGGGCGGGAGTCGAAAACTGGTCAATCGGTGTTCATGTGCATTACGGGCAGTCCCGGTTCGGGCGGGCTTTATTGGGATTCATGATATCAAGCGGCTTCTGCGTCATGCTCGGATGTCCGCTGGGCCAGTTAGCTGAGTGAAGCCAACTTTCTGACAAGTCATGGGTGTATTTCCTTCATCAGGGTCGTTTCCGTGCTTCAGCCTCCAGGTCTGTGTGCAGACTGGAAATGGACGATATGCATATTCTCATTGGCCTGCCACTTGCTAATGTTGAGAGCGTAAATTCCCATTTCGCATTCGTGAACCGTGATTGCGTGAGCGCCAAAGCATTCGATTAACCAACTATCACTGTCGGCGATGGCGATAGTCGAGTGTGTGAACCGTTCCACCAGATCCCAGCCGTCCTGATCCCGGCCAATGCTGGGTGACATGTTTTCCTGGTCTGCCATCGCACATTGATGCGACGACGACGTGTTGGTGATGTGTCTGAGCATTTGTGGACGGACAAGATGTTCGAATCGAGGCGGATATCGGCGGTCGGACGTGTATCGCTGTGACTCAGGCGTCGCTGCTCGTCGGCTGCTATCTCACTTTTTTGATCCCCGGGCTGCTGCTGCAGGCGACGCGCCTCGATTGCCGACGCCAGCCATCACATGAGCGGCCACCTCGTTGCATTGCTCCCCGACGGCGCGAGCAGGTACGTCGAGTGCTAGTCCCTCGAGCTGCAAAGGCTGCAACCGTCCGGTCGCTTCCACGACTATTCATATTATAGTTAGCCCGTTCACGGCTCGACCCCACCACTTTGCAGGGCGATATCGGCCTCCGCCCTCACTTCCCATCCAACTACGGCCGACCGCGACCGCGACCATGCTGGCAACCTCGCCGCCAAAGACTCCGGGCAACGGCGCGACCCACGGGAGCCAGCCCCTCTCGTATGCGGCGAGTCCGACCAGCGTGCGCTCGCAGACGTTCAAGAGGCCGGCTTCGAGCGACGATGACGACCTGGACGACGCCGCCGCTGGCGGGCGCGGCCATGCAAGCAGGCGCAATGCCGTCGTGAAGCGCGCGTGCAACGAATGCCGGCAGCAAAAGGTACGTCGACACCCGCCCTGCACTCATCCCACCCTCGAGGCATTGGACCATGCTGTGGACGCCGCTGACGCCTCCCAGCTCAAGTGCAACGTCCAGCAGGACCCGTTTGTGAGCTGCAGCCGCTGCAACAAGCACAACTTCAAGTGCGTTATCGAACCCAACTTCAAGCGCATCGGAAAGCGTACGCGGAACGCCGAGATGGAGCGCGAGATGGAGCAGCTGCGCGACCGCCTGGCCATGTACGAGGGCCGCGGGGGGATGCTGCCAAACCAGCAGCCCATCATCCACGCTCCGCAACCCACCTCAGAAACCCGTCCCTTTGCGCCTGGCCCTCTCCATTCGCACGAGGACGATGCATACCTGCAGTCGCACAATCAGCAGACGGCCGCGACATCGTTGCTGGAACTGCGCAGCGGCTCGCCCATGATGCACTCGTTGGACGGTGTCCGCCTGCCCCCGTCGCAGGTCACAGAGCTCTTCACCGAGTTCTTCGAGCGGTACCATCCCTTCCTGCCATTCCTCGACCCCACGCGCTCGCCCGACGAGGTCTTCACCAAAGACAACAAGCTGCTGTTCTGGGCCGTCATCAGTGTCGCCGCCCGGCACTATGACCGCGACGCTGGCCTGCTGAAGCGCTTGAAGGAGCCATTGACAAATCTGATATGGCAAACCATAAAGGGACAGACCAATCACCATGTCGTCAAAGCGCTATGTTTGCTCTGCTACTGGCCGCTTCCTCAGCATAGGACAGTCATGGACCCCACCTTCATGCTCTGCGGCGTGATGATGCAGATCGCGATTCAGATTGGGCTACATCAGCCTACACATCCGCAGGACTTCTCGAGAAAGAAGGTGCGGCTACAGGAGGAGGACATTCACGATAGGTTGCGGACATGGGCTGTGTGCAACGTCGTGGCCCAGACGTGAGTCTACACCTGTGCATCTAGACAAGTTGTTAACATGAGCAAGCGTCTCCACCGGTCATGGACAGCCTTCCATCACCTTGTACGACTCTACCCTCGAGTTCAAGATGGACGACGAAGAGCATATGCGCATCATTCCCCCAGACCTATTCGTACGGTTACGGCAGGAGATGGCCGCCAGTCGCATCAACAGACTGCTGTATTCGACGAACAGACTTCGCTTCTCCGAAGGTGCTGGAACCACATATATGCATTTAGAGGCAGATCGCTTGAAAGAAGAGCGCGGAGCCCTGGACGGAGTCAACAAAGGTGAGTTTCTGTCTTCCCTCAAGCCCTTTTTTTATGTTAGGGACAGTGATTTGTCGACGAGTTCGATCGGCTGACTCTGGACCCAGGCCTCGAAGAACTCCAACACTGCGCGGTCTCGCTGCACCTACACCTCTATGCTTTCTTCAACCGAGAAGTCCGCCTCGAGCGCCGAGACGACCTCGTCGCTCTATACTACGCCTCCACCACCTACCTCGACCGCGTCTTCACCCTCCAGAGGGAGGGCAGGCTGGTGTATGCACCGTACCATATCTTACAAATGGCTCTTGCTGCTGGATTCGCCTTGCTCAAGCTGTTCAACTCCGACTTCGCGGCGAGATTACCAACGGAGCAAGGTCGGACGTATGTCTTGCAAACCATTGAAGCCTTGAGAAAGTCGAAAGTTGAGACCAACGATCTAAACGACCGCTTCGCAGAGGTCCTTGCTCAACTCTGGAAGGAAAGCTCCCGGGGCCGTAGTTTGCACAGCATGTCTCAGTCGCCTGTCGTAACCACTCCAGGCACGGCAAATATGTTCAACAGCAATGTGTCAGCCCCGCAGGTACAAAACCAGCATGGTCATCGGAGGGAAAGCTCTGGTATGCTCGAAGACCCTCTAGGGCTCATCATTCGCAGTCGCATGAGCATGAGCGTTGTGTTCGACTGTGTCTGGCGTTGGCGCGAATCCCAGGTCGGCGGTGCGGGGGAGCAACTCGACATCACTGTGCGAGATAACCCCACCAATCCCGACAGCTCATCCAACTCTACGCCACCTCCGGGCATTGTAGAGAATCCGACACACAGTCTACCGAATTTTAACCCTCATCTCAACACGTTGAGCATGCCATTGCAGCTACCGAACGAGATGGCCAGCGCCAACAGCTATGAATTCTTTGATTCTGTCAGCTGGATGTTGGAGACGCAGGGTGATTGGTATGTGTAATGCGCTCATACGTACTTTTTCAGACCCTACATCACAATGCCTTTTTGTCTAGGTAGCTAAGGCATGCCTTTTCTGTCTTGGGATCATCTACTAATTTGAAATTCAATTTAGGAACAATAACAATTACGGCGGCGGACCATACTCTCATGATTTCAACCCTTAGTCGGGCTTGGACCAAGGACCATGTTCGTTTTGGAAAAGTCGTTGAGCAAAGCGGAGCGAAAGGCTTTCGCGGTGCCTACTACTCCCGCCACCTGGAGCAGTATTCCCTTCTTCTTGGACAATCCTGAAGCAGGCTTGTTCTCTATACCCAGGCTTCCGGTCGTTCTCTTATGGTCTCTCTCTCTAGGTGGTGTTCGGCATGTTGTTCTCTTCCCCATCTGGCCTTGTGATCTTGTTAGCATGGCGTTGGATACGGGATGGGCACATCTGTGCCGTGCGTATTGTTTTGGTTGTGCACTTGTAGTCTGTCATGGCTTTGTTGTTCATGTGAGATTGACTGGGTGACAGCCGTGTTGATATGTAGGAGATGCCATGACTGTAGAAGTGTGGTGGTTTTGGGAGACAGTCAACTCAAAACTACGTTGATTTAGTAGGTCTTTAAGCCAATGGTCGAAGCGCGAATTTTCGGATTGTGTGAGTTTGGAATTGCTCAAGAAAGAGCCGTAGCAACCAAATACAGCCGCAGCTCCGCAGATGCAGAAGGAACAGTGCCGCACGTCACACCGTATCCTTTCTGAGCTTTCCATCTATCACCCGCCCAATTCGTACCGTCCACACTTGACCAAGCTCACCCCACCGCCATTCGGACTGCATTAACTGCCATTCATGAGAACATGTCCGCTACGCGGGCATGCCGACTCGAAACGCACATTCTCACCTACAGTCTCACAATCATCGCATCACTTCTCGTTCTCCTCATGCTATTATGGCACATCTCGACGACGCATTTGATCGATGACTATGGGATGCCGGAGGATTGGGAGGAAGACTTTGTGAACAAGCAGTTTGCGGGCGGCAAGGGTGCGCTTTGGGGGCTTTTGTTTGTTGTGGTAGGTTTGAGACAGTGACGCTCGCGATTGGTTTGCTCACGAGTACGTCGCAGGTTCCCGTCGATTGCGTGTTCGCGCTGCTTTCGCTGGATTATTACCATGGCTGTCGGTACGAAAGAGGAAAGGATGATAATGTCGCTATATCTGGAACTTTGAAGATGGACATTATGGAGAGCAACAGCACCGCTAGGCAGTCTGCTTCTGTCATCTCTGGGGACGACAACAATACCCAACGTCGATGCTCATCGAACAACGCTCCCGAACGATCTGTCTCGTCTACCCGCCGTTCTAAGGCTCGCCCGGTACCCCTCCCAACCAAGCCGCTACGTACATATCACCCCCTGCACTCCTCTAGGATCAGTCCTCGCTGTAAGTTTTACATCCAAGCAGCGTACGACGCCATGATCATCGGTCTCTTGATCACACACATCGTCAACTTCTTCACATCATTCCCTTCCAACATGCGCGCTTGCAGACACGCTTCCCAAGAGCCGCTTCCGGATACGGACCCGTTACATGCGAAGCTCACTATCAAACAAAGGTGCAAGAGGATCAACATTGATATACATGTCTCTGGTGGCTTTGACATTGCGATTTCTTTGGTGCTGCTGGGGTTGCATGTTTGGCACTTTGTATATCGCATCTGGGAGGTGAGTATGGGATGTAGGGATGGTGCTTGGGACCTCGAGGAAGAGGAGGCGGCAATGTCCGGGAAGTACACTATTGGGCGTTCTCTTCCCGATAGCCAATTTCTGGCTTACACGAGACCGAAAAGTTCGCGCGCATTTAGCAGCAGTGTCGCTGAAGAGGGGAGAATGGGCATGGACATCGGAACACGACATAGCGATTGGAGTAAAGGAAAGAGGAGAAATACTCGGAATCCGTCGCGAACATCGAGTCGTGGCTCCGGTTCCGAGAGCTCCAAGTGGAGCTTGCTAGAGTGTCTGGTTCCGTAAGTGTAAGACGATGGAGGTGATAGTTGGGCGTGGCATTAAGACTCTTTGGGGAACACCTAATGGTTGCGCTAGTCGGATTGTCCACCTGGAGTTCATTGATGGCGAATGCTTGGGAAGAGAACGTGGGTTGCAGTAGCAAGTAAGTGGCCTATCAATATCACGTTATTAGCAACTGAACATACGCTGCCGCACGATTTGTTCGATCCATCAACATGTGCTCGACAAGTCTATCAAGATATGAGCCAAATCCAAAGCGGAGACTGACATGCTGAGAACCCATGTGGGGCTGCTGATAGGGTTCAGAATGATGTTGTCCAATAAGACGCAACATGTTTTGTATCCCGAATTCGAGGTTCGCACGTTCGCTCTACTTCCCTGGCGTTCTCCCGTTGAGAGCCCAACGACCCAAGCACCTTTGCAGATACCCAGGTAAAGCAGTCTCGCAAGATGTCACGTCACATCTTCTCCCGCGGTTATCTTCCCCGTCTGCCCACGTTACACACCTCCCGTCACTCCGCCCTTGACACCTCCTTTGCTTCTAGTATTTTCATCAGTCATGAAACTGCCAACTCTACTGTTCGGAGTCCTCGGACTCGCTGTTCACGTCTCAGCCAGAGCGGCTGTCCACAGCGTTGAAGCTCTTTCTCGCTCAACCGATTCGCCTCACTTCGACCCCAGAGACGCGACGTCAACACTTGCGACACCCAATCCAGCTGCCACACATATCGACACCCTGAACAGCACCTGGGGCGTGGCCACAAACGCCCAAATCAGATTCGCGAAGCACCGCACCTTTTGCACATCATCCGCGCACGCAAAGGTCCATTGTGCCGGTCTACGCGCGCATGTTCAACAATGCATTGACCCCAACTCGAACGATCATCACGACCTCAATCTCAACTCGAATACCACGGAGACAGCCGATTGCAAGCCCAGCTCTGGATTCGATCTCATGAGGTCTACGATCGATTTGAATCCATGTCTAGGCCTGGGAAACGGAGATGTGGGACAGGTGGCGCTGGAGATTTGTGAGCGGTGGCGGGTGGAGGCGAAGAGGTGTCGTGATAAGAAAAAAAGGGGACCTTGTTCAGAGCATCATGTCGGGTATTTGTTGAAGGTTATCGAGAGGTTTTTAGTGTTGGGGGAGAGCGGGTAGGAGGTCGGGGGAAATATCGAGGGGACGGTTGTTAGTTGATGAAATTGAGATTGAATTATGAAGTTTGGATTGTGTAGTCCAATCGGTTTCGGGGCGGATTTTGGTCGAGAGCTCTTGTAGAGACTCCAAAGATTGAGAGGATTGCTGAAGGTCAGATTCTGTCGTTGTGTTTTGCACGCTATACTTCGTCATTATTGTGTACAAGCCATAGTTAGGCGAAAGAATGTAGTATGGACAATGTATGTTTAAGTTGTACAGTACCGCGCACAAGTGATTATAAAATACGAGCTAAGCCTTCTTGCATCTGCAGCACGCCTGTTCTCGAGTTGAGGGACTTTGAGTTCATCCGGAGACAGCTACGCTATTTCGGCATCGCGCCTCTCCGCCAGCTTACTGGTGGTCTTATCCGGCGAAGTAGCTTCAACTATTTGGTAAGCATATCTTGGTGTATTTAGGGTGATGGTCCTTTGTTGAGTGAGGTTGTTCTGATGGCGTCATTGAAAGACGAAATAGAAGCAGAAGGCTGCACTGAGATTCCAGCAGCATCAATGCTGAAGGCATTGGGCTACCATTGGCCAAAGTCCACCTGAGGGGCCTGAAGGATACACCGTATATCTATTTCTGTGGTGGAGATGCTCAGGTTGCGGACAAATCAGTGCAAAGTAATCGGCTGTGGATTGCCGTCCGGTGACGACAGCATCATTCGTGGCAATGCGCACCATGTCCTGCTGCTCTCCTACTACTCCCAGCTCGGTGATTGCTCGACGGTCAAGTCGGCCCTGACCTCGTTTACAGCTGAGTGCGCCGGGAGATCGGCGCATCGGCTGACGCCCGCCGCCACCAACCCATCAGCGATCAACGCTTCCAATAATGTGACGGTACCATCGCTACAGAGGCTGAGCGTCCTTAGGCGCCGCAGTGCGAGACATGCAATCAAACTAAGCTTCTTTCCCCACAAAGTACTATGTAGCGCGTAGACACGTACTTCTCCTGCACACGTGACGGCGAGCCTCGGAATCTTTCTTGTGTCTGTGCGAATCGTTAGGACAATGTCGGCCTAGCGGCTTCTATTTGTAGGCTTGGACATGTACAGTAGGGCGATGGAGACGCATGGATGCCGTAATTGGATGTGACGGCACATGGGGATGACGATGCTTGCCTGGGAAACTAGGCATGAGCGATGGGTATAAATGCAGGTCTGCGGGGCGTAATGGTATCTCGATATCAACAACTTCACACACAACTACTTCCCCATCATCCAATCGACTCCAACGCACACAATCGCACCATCAAAACTATTACAGCAACCCCAAAACAAGAACCACCAATCACAAAATGCGCGCCTCAACCATCCTCACCGCTCTCGCCACCGCCGCTCTTTCGACCGCCCGCATCACCGGCGTCTCCGCCCCAAGCACCATCTCCCTCTCCGACACCAAAGGCTATGACCTAACCCTCATCACCGAGAACTACATCCAGAGCGTCGCGGACGTCGCTGTAGCCTGGGGTTATGCGCCCAAGCCCGGGTACTACGGCACCATCGGATCCCAGACTGGCTCCGCTTACCTTGGGCCGGACAAGTCGAACCAATTGGAAAACGTTACCGTTGCAGTCCCGGCGCCCAGCGGATTGACGGTAGGGCAGGAGTATGTGTTGGGTGTGAGCTTGTTCAGCTTGTATGGTGCGAGTGGGACCCCGACGACCACGCTGATGAATGTCACGGTTACGATTGAGGAGTAGGTCATATGTGGGGATGAAGAGGTTGGGAAGATGGGAAGGTCTGAGGCAATGATAGTATGGACGGTGTTAAATTTTGCATAGCATTTCCGCGGGTAATGTTGACAATAGTGGTATTAAGTTAATGAATCAAGCTAGAGCCAGTGTTTGCTATTGTCTTTTGTGTACACTTGTTTTGACCCGATTACAGCTGCATTCCAATGTGCGGCTTTTCTCAAAGCTCATTACGCTCACCGTTATTGAACTCTGCTTGTTGTTAGCATGGAAACTCTGTGAAGCTACGGGTCAAAACTTACCCTTCACCCAGTCAATGACAAAGTTCTTCAAAAACTGCTGAGCGTACTCAACCTGCGGCGGCGGCAATTCTGGTGTAGTCTCGTTTGGGAAAATACCGTTCTCCTCCCAGTGATGTACACCATGCGCAATTTCAAGCCACGGCTTCTCTGTCGACGAATTCCTCACTTGCGGTCCAAACGCCAGAGGCGAAGCTACTTTCCATGGGTCCGCGTTCCCTCCAATGATGGCTAGGCGCTCGTACTCGATGCTGAAGTTGCCGTATTTGTTGACCTGCCAGACATCCGGTTCGGTCGTAATGTTGAAGGATGCTCTACAGAAGTGGGTGAGGTACTCCAGATCAAGAGCGCGTGAAATGAGGGGTTTGATATCGGATGGCGTGTTGCCTGTCTGGATGTAACCCCACTCGGTGCACACCTGCCAATACCAGCTTCTCCAGGCCTCGGCTGAATCGAGATCCGTCATCTCCCACATGGTGTCGTTGAGCTGCGTGAAGTACGAATCTTGAGATTCGCCCGATTCGTTCCAGCTAGCGACTGAAGTGTCGGTGTAGTAGCCAATGGCGTTGAGGATGGTGTCCTCAACGGCGGTGTCGTTTGTATATCCAGCTGCTGCGATGAGGTCCTTGACCGCTGGCCTCTTGTCTTCGACCTCGGGGAAATTGAGGGATCCGCTCATGTTGCCGCAGAAGCTAGTGTATGTTAGACGTGAGCCCATGATATACACAGAAGCACTCACTAATGGAAGCTTGGTGAATTGATCTCAGGGTCCCAGCTGAAAACTGTTAGTCTCAAACCGAGTCTGTGCAATGTTCGTAGTCTTACTTTGTACTCTGCCAGCCGTAGATGCCGGTAAAGACGTTAGCGAAATCGCTATTGTCTGTAATCTGGCCCAGACCGAAAATATCTTTGAGCGATTGGACCTCGCCCGCGTTGTCCTCGTTGAGGAGGATCCCGTCTAGAACGTCCACTAGCGTTTGCTGAGCCTTGATGCAGTCTGGAGGACCGAACAGTCTAATGGGCTCGAAATACTGCCAGTAGTCGTAAATGGCGACGGTCACGCCCGAAGAAGATATGGCGCCCCAGAAGGTTTCAGGGTACACAACGCGCATGAACGCTGCTTGGGCACCGGCATATGATCCTCCGTAGACAATCCATGGTGTGTTGGGAGCAGTCAAGTCTGCGTCAACGCCTTCAAACTCGACGTTCAGGGCGAAGTGGTTGATCTCAGCAAGAGACTGTTCGGTGGAGAGGAAGCGCAAGTTCTTTGTAGAGACGTTGGGAAAGGGGTGCGAGGTGCCGTAGTATCGATGCTCGAGAATGACGCCAATACCATTGGTAGCTTTGGCGACTTGGTTGACGATGCCTTTTTGTAGAAAAGGCAGGCGGTTCTCTCCAGAGGTCTCTCCGGAAAGAAGTACGAAGACGGGACCGCCTGGTTTGTAATACTGAGCATCGAACCAATATCGGAGATTGAAGGTGCCATTTACATGCGGCTCGTACCGCGGCTCATCTGGGAAGAAGTCGATGGGGGTGGAGAGGTTGTATGCCGGGTATTGATCCACGAGATCGACATCGCGCTTTGCGTGCAGGCGACGCGCCTTTACCTGCTCAACCTGTTCCAGTCAGTACACGGCATGCAGCGCAAGCTGCGACAGCCACCCACCTCTCGGCTCAACTGGTACGTAGTGGGATTACCGAACTTGACGGCAGCAGCTTCAAGCGTGAGCAGCGCGCCGGTAAGGATGGTGGAGAAATGCATGGCTACAGATACACAGGCAGCGGCGACAGGCGACCCAGGCGCAGGTCAGGCACCATAAGTACCTGAGCAACAAGCTATGACGATGGCATGGCTGCAGGAAGCGCAAGGATAGCTTCGTGAGGTGATTACCCACGGTGCATCTGGAAGGTGGCTAAATGAAATGCGCATGGCCTAATCTCGAAGCAGCAGGAGATTGACTGGATTCAAGCATAGAAGACGATTAGACGGTGCAAGTGGCCCCGCGTTGATAGCGCTAGACCTCGGCCGCCATCCTGGCTGGCGGCACTGCGCACAGCGACGGCGATGGTGTACCTCATGTGGCCTCGGATGTGGTGGTTGTGACGCCGCCGCTTAGTTAGCATTTCTCTCTCGACATGTACGCACAACCAGCCCTTTCCCGTCGACATGACGCCGCTTCCACGGTCGAAGGACTGGCATCAAACAGGCTGCGACTTGAACAGTGACTGGCATGAGGAGATGGATGTGCAACGTGATGCACGGCTCTGCCAGTGAGCGCCTACGATCGCGTGCAGAGCGTATCCGGACTGGGATCGAGTACTGCGCTCGACGCCGCGTCTCACGCAGCACTGAAATGATTGCAGCGTATCGTTCCGCTGTGCATTGTCACTTGGGTGTGACTTGCATGGACGCCACGGGGGGACACATGGCGAGGACTGTAGGTACGCTTGGAGTCACGCTCTTCGTGGAGTATCTCTCGAAAGAGCGATATAGCGTGAACTATGAAGGACCTTTTGTTTTTCTGGCAACGATGGCACGGAGGGTGTGCAGCCGCATACACTCAATCCGACGCAAGACGCGAGAACGGAGGATGCTCCCGAGGGACCTGTGAGCTTGTCTGGGACAAAGGTGGCTGGCGTGCTGGTTGCGTCTGCTACGAAGGAACATGGTCACGCGCGCACAAGTCGTCTTGAGAGATGTGAGTGCGTGAAATGATGTTCGTGCGTTGGTGCGTGAGTGAGTGGCAGAACAGAAAGTGGACAATGGAGACAGCACTGAAGATTTGAAAAGATGGATGCCAAGCCCGCCCGCGCGCTAGCCCGTTCGGCTCAGCAGCAGTCGCGACGACCTCGAAGCTCCACCGCAGCACCGCAGCACCGCAGCTCGGCCTCGCACACATTCCCAGCGCCCACAACACCAGCCCTTTGCACGCCGCACTCCAGGCGCCACCTCTGCCGGCCATGACGAAAAAGAGGAAGAGGTATCCTGACCTCAATCAGAAGCTCGAGCGGCCATGGTGCTTCTACTGCGAGCGCGACTTCGACGACCTCAAGATCCTCATATCCCACCAAAAGGCAAAGCACTTCAAATGCGACCGCTGCGGGCGCCGTCTCAACACAGCCGGAGGTCAGCCGAAGCCCATCTCTCTACCCCGCGCTACATTGATGCTCACACACACACAGGTCTCTCGGTGCACATGAACCAGGTCCACAAGGAGAATCTCACCCACGTCGAGAATGCCATCCCCGGCCGCCAGGGCCTCGAAATCGAGATCTTCGGCATGGAGGGCGTGCCCGAAGACATTGTCGACCAGCACAACCAACAGGTCACCCAGAAGCACTTCGCAGAGGAGGCTGAGCGCCAGCGTCTGACGGGCAATCCCGCGCGCGGCGCACTCGCCAACGGCGACATGGCCTTGAACAAGCGCGAGAGGGTGCACGAGACGCTTGACGAGATTGCCGAGAGGGCCGAAAAGTACCGCCAGGACAGGATCAATGGTGTGCTACCGCCGCCTGCTGCCGAGGCGCCCAAAGCCGTGAGTTTGCGACTCCTCGAAGAAGCGCGCTTCATGGCTAACCAGTTTGGACAGACGCCGCCCGCTGCGCAGCCTTTCGCCGCGCCCCCCTTCCCCATCGATCAGAACTTCCCTCCCATCCCGGCCGCATTTCCGCCCGGCCACGCCCTTCCACCCGCATACCCACCCATCCGCCCAGGCAGTATCCCAGGTGATCCAGGGCTGCCTCAACGCCCCGGCTTCGGTTCGCCGCCAACCGCTCTGCCCCAAGACGCCATAGACGACTTGATCAGGGATGTCGCGGAGCCAGCCGCGGAGAAGAAGAGCAAGAAGGACAAGAATATCAAACTGGTCTTCTACGACGAAAATGTCAGTCCGGAGGAGAAGATGGCGTTATTATCACGGTATGCGGATTTTATGCGGACTTGAGGCGGACCAAGAGATGAGAGGACACCAGCTATCGAAGACTATCGCTGAGCGGAGAGCTTCACGGCCGCTTGTGGGGAGGCAACAGCCGAACGGCGGCGAGAGGTCATAGGAGCAGATTGAGTAGTGTAACATCAATCCATTCTAGATGGGCTGAACAGACAGCAATGACCAGATCTACTACTGCGATACTACATTCTGTTTGTAGAGCACTACGAAGGCTTGATTAGTACACTTCTTCTCTGCCCACGAATAGTTCTCCCACCCAATTCAAGCATTCCAATCACGCCCCATCACCGTACTCCAAGCCCAGGCCCTGACTAACATATATTGAGCATATACACTAAAGTTCCAAAGGCCTGCTCTTCCTGACAGTCGACTGCTGGGCTCGAAATTACCCTCTTACCTATAGTTAGCAGTTATCCGCCCGAAGACGATTTAGACATCTTGCTTTTTGGTGGACCCTGCTCAAGCTGAGCTGTGGTCGAGTCGAGGAGTAGATCCTGATAGCTGACTAGATGCGGTGCGATTTTGGAAGTACTCTGTCGTTAGTCTACGGCATCGTCCTTGTTGGTCTATACGTCCTCTTGTTCACTGCCTGCAGAAGGTACTCACGGCGTCAGGCGGCGGTATGCACGTACGGAATGACGTCGACGCTGTTAGATCCATGTTGAAAATATGAAGTGCCGCCCACTCCCATTCCTATAATCGACGAGTCTACACACCAGAAGGAGATGTAGTTTGCACACACTGTTATGGATAGCAAACGTTACCCAGACTTCCGAAATTGAATAGTGCGCATACTATTATACTGCATCAGTCCCACCGAGCTAGATAGACTACTCCACTCTTGTGCTCAGCAAACCAAACCTGGGATTCAACAGGGGACCCCGAGGGGCGAACCCTGTATCTTTCCTCCAGTGTAACCGTTAGAGGTCCATCTTTCCACAAGTATGTGGAACCTATGCCAAGCAAGCAGCCGATTGTAGCACTTACTACCGTCCCTGTCTCCATGGACACATGTTGCAGTGTGATGTCCTGGACTTCAACAGGCAGCCACTGAAGACGTGTAGCGATCGAAGGTCTGGCGGAGGCGGTGGCCCAGATAAGATAATCCAGTGCCAATTTTGACGGAGGTGCGATGTCATAATCACCATTGAAGAGAGGCTCTGGGGCAGTATGCTGAAGAGAGTTTTGATCGGTAGCTTGACAAAGCATAACATGACGAACTGATAGGACAATGTAATGTGCTTGCGCTTCGCCATGATCTGTCGTGCTAGGACTCTTAGTGGCGTTAAAATCCTGAGATGATGCGTGTTGCTGGGCTGTGGACAGTCCTTCTTGCATCGTCTGGCAGATGACGACGAAAACGTTTCCAACGCGCACAATGCCGGCCTCGAACGGATCCCAGGCGGGCAAATGTGTAATCCACACATGTACACCGCGCGGGCCGTGCCCCCCTTTGTTGTGGCGAATTTCAAAATCAAGCGTTGAAAGCCGGATGATAGCTCGTGCAAGGACTCGTAGAGTTATAGAGTTGTACCGGTTTCGAAGAATGTGCCTCCACTGGTGATGAAAGTCGCGAAGTAAGCGATGCGTAAAAGCACACATTCTGTCGTCAACCTTAAACTGCGGTTTCCAGCAGGGCATTTGTGAATCGATCGTCGGCTCCAAGGGCAATGGAATAGGTCCTCCAAGTGGTTGCATATCAGCTAGACTGACAATACGTTTTCGAAGAAGAGCAAGGGGTATCTGACTGCAACCATCGCGATTGGTGTATCGCAATACGTCACTTTGAGTGTCGAAGGTCCAGAGGGCGTGGTACTGATACTGTCGACCATCTCCGAAGGGATTGACTATGTCGTATTTCTCGTCATCATTCCACCTGAACGGAAGTTTTTTGTGTAAGGTGTCGAATGTTGCCTCTGTAGATGTCATTAGTGAGACTATGAAAGTCATAGGCGGGGCCCTGCCCACGCACCTGTTTCTAGACCCAGTAGAATCTCAGAAAAGGACTGCAGATGTTCCTCGTCCCCTCTTTCAGTCGTTCGGATGCCAAAAAGTATGCGGGTTGCGCTGTGACGAGAGTCGGCTTCTGGCAGTGCAGACAGAGGCGTCGAGAGAAGATAGGCTAGCACATTCATTGCGAATGTAAAGAAGGGGTGTAGCGAATTAAAATGGGAAGTCTAGCAGCGAGCTTTTGAGTCATTAGTAACTGTTAGCGACTGAGGGTGTGCTGGAGCATTGTCTTTACGCTAGCGACATTTTGGCTCTAGCGCAGGACTTGTCTTCAGTCCCAGTGTGAACGTGGCACGTGCAGATGTCACGTAGATCTCTACGACTATCCTAGAGATAGCAAGACTACTCACGCCATGCGTCCTTCTCAAGAGGCCGGGGTCATTGTCGAACATAACCAAGCAGCTTCTCTGTAAGCCGCCTCAATAGGTAACCTCATACAAGGTAGCTACGTTAAGCTCGAACCGCATCGCTGCAAAAACGCCCTTTTTCACAGAATCTTCGTGCTTGCATTTCTCCTCATGTGCTGCAAGCATGTACAGATCTGCATAGTGCTCGCCACAGTTCTTAGAGCACTGGTAAGGGCTTCGGCGGTCTTTCAGATGGCTGCGTGCGTGATTGGCGTGCCCTTTGGCGGTTGGAGAGGTCTTCGAACAGCCCGTGTACGGGCCCCATGGACATTTGATGTTGGTGTTGTGCGACCGGGGGCATGACTTCTTAGCATGCTGGACTGCTTGCTGGTATGGTGTGAGTTTAGCACCGCACCCTTGTGGACATGCGATCTTGAATGTGCCGTCCTCGAGAGGCGATGCCGTTATGGACTCTGTGATTGCCTGGATACTATGATCGGATTGGACCTAATCACCAGGGTACAATGTCAGCAAAGCTCATCCAGAGGTGTCTCAGCGCGTTGTCTCAGAGCGCGGGCCTGCTCTGCCCTGTAAACACGACGCATATCAGCAAGCAGTCCTGCACTTCTTCGCTCATGCCCAGTGACTCTATTGGGCAACTTACCACTCGGACGAATTTCGCCAATCTCTTGAAGTAGGGGGCGGACTGGACGAAGCTACCGACAACCTCATCGCGGCCTGGCACCAGCTTCAGCAATCTAAGGATAATATGTTCGGCGTGAGTGTGATACATCATGGCCGCAACAACATGACTACTTCTATCCAGGAAGCGTCACCACTTTTGTAGCTACATACCTTCTATCTATATTGCCGACCAGAGAGACATGAATGAATGTTGTCCGAGTTCAATACTGTACAATCTCTAACACTATCATTGTCTTTCAACCCGTCAAGATCATTTAAAAATGAACGTTCAAGGCAGCAACCTCGGTATTCTAGCCCTCGCTAACACGCGAATCTTCTATTAACGCACAAACCTGCGAGCGCCACTAAAAGAGCTTCTCCAAGAAAATAGAGATTCCACTCACGCTTGACGCCGCAACCTCTACTTCATGTTGCTCTTGACCAAGATTGCGTTGAACCTAGCTGGTACCTGACTGTAGACGATGGCAGTGAGAAGTGCTGGCTTCACTAAGACTATTGTGGCGGCGGCTGCTGTCAGGTAAAGGCCTATGGCGTTAACGCCGTCGCAGCCGCTGCTTGATATGATGGCCGATAAGAAGATTATGGCGGCGGCGGCGGGCAGGTAAAGGCCCCAGGCTTTTGGCCGTCGCGGCCGCTGCTTAAATCGATAATCACTTAGGCTATCACGGCGGCATTACCTAAAAGTAAAGGTATGTCATTTCCCATATGCTTCGTATAAGTGAGAGCTTTGGACCACGGCGTCAACGAAAGTCCCAATATTCCCTTGCGGTACCCTCCGTACGACTAGCGAAGAACATTCCCGTGGAGTACAATAGATACTACGCCCCTGGGCCCGTACACGGGCTGTTCGAAGACCTCTCCAACCGCCAAAGGGCACGCCAATCACGCACGCAGCCATCTGAAAGACCGCCGAAGCCCTTACCAGTGCTCTAAGAACTGCGGCGAGCACTATGCAGATCTGTACATGCTTGCAGCACATGAGGAGAAATGCAAGCACGAAGATTCTGTGAAAAAGGGCGTTTTTGCAGCGATGCGGTTCGAGCTTAACGTAGCTACCTCGTATGAGGTTATCGTAGTCAGACGGAGCTCCACGCATCCCCCTAGTCAGTGGGGGTCAGGCACGGGCAGCCTGCTTGACGGTCTTCCCATATGGGGGCAGAGTATGGTCCGCAGTCTGGTAGCATGGCAAGGCTACGATCTAGGACTAGTGGTGTTGCATACATGCTACGAAGTAGCTACACGGCACCTTCCGCTGACGGACATGGCGTTTGTGGACGCAGAACCGAACATCAATCGACGCGGCAATCTGAGACGAGCCTACTACTTTACTGAGTCGATAACGGCAGACATTGAGACAGCAAACGCCGCTGGGGTTACGTCAATTCTCTACTCAATCGGTCTAGATGGTTGGGCGTGCGACGCAAAAATGATATTACCCTGGCTAAGGAATCTGCGTGGTTCGTTTTCACTAGTCATACGAGCACCTGCACTACACTACGGCATGGTCGAAGACCTTCTTCGCTTACGCCCACGGACTTCAGTGGACAACTTACCACTCGGACACAATTCGCCAATCTCTTAAAGTAGGGGGCGGACTGGACGAAGCTACCGACAACCTCATCGCCGCCTGGCACCAGCTTCAGCATTTAAGGATAACATGTTCGGCGTGAGTGTGATACATCATGGCCGCAACAACATGACCTTAGGCTGCTCTACATTGATAGATAGGGAGCAGCTATAAGATATCTACGATCTGCTTGCACGGTATGCTCGAGCCGATAAGACTAAATTCAGGTAAAGGTATGGCCAAGCCGATAGACTAAAGTCAGGTAAAGGTATGACGCTTTCGCCGTCTGCCATGTCCCTGGTGACGGCTGATTTTGTGGACCAACGCCAATAGGTGATAGATAAAAGTAAACGGTGGCGGAAGGGTCATGTAGCCTTTGCCGTCTTCAAGTCAATGAGTATTTATGTCGATGACGGCAGCTTTTCTACACCCATCTACCCGCAAATTACCCCCAACCACAGTGACTTATGCCGGAGACTACGAGAGACAATTTGAACAGCACAACGATTGCACCAGATGGCAAAATGAACGCACCTGCGGAAAACACCACCTATGGAACACCACGATCACGGCATGCGTCAGACATATACCAGACCTCCGTGAGCGACACCCAACACAGAAGAGCAAGAGACGACAGGCCCGCAATGCATGCCGAGTCCACAAACACAAATTACGGACATCCGACGCTAGCATGTACAGATCTGCATGATGTTCGCCGCAACCCTTGAAACACTTATAAGGGCTTCGTCGGTCTGCTAGGTGGCTACAAGCGTGGTTCGCATGTGCTTTCATGTCAGAAGAGGTTGCGTCACACTCCATGACTGGACCCTACGGACAAGGGATATTGATGTTACTAGGCCGGTTGCATCTATGCTGGGGCAGCCTGCTGTTATCTCGCAAACATTTTCCCGCAGTTTCGCTGACATGGGATCTTCTCAGTGCCGTCCTCCATTGGCGAGACGTCGATCGGAGACACAATCCTCTTATTTCCGTGGGTCTAAACTCCGGGGTACATAGTAAGCAAAGCTCATTCATAGGTGTCTCAGGTCGTAGTGTCTCGGACAAAAGCTGCGCTGTCTTTGGCTTACGACACAATCTGTAGCTTCAGATCACGTACCCCGTTGATATGTGCTGTCAAGTCGGCAAAAGTCGGAAAGATGGAAACGGTGCTCTGGCATTTGCCCTTCTCCTTGAATGGACAAGTATATTCGGATTTTAGATCGAACGGTTTTGTAGCTACAGCGCAGGATGTTGGGAACACGCGTTTCGGTTGTCTGAGCCTTCATTATCCTTCTCTGGGAACTCGAAGACGTTCGCGAACTGGTTTCGTGGTGGTATTCGTGTAGCTACATCAGAAGTGCGTGTAATCTTCCGGGCTTTTGCGGCAGGCTCTTGCGTAGAGACCAACCCGAAGAAGTCGTAGATAGTGCGCTTCTTGCTGATGATTCGTATAGCGGACGGCATCTCCCCCGAGGTGGTGAAATTGGCGGCGGTGGTAAATGAGGGTGCTAGACACAATGTTTGCTGGGCAATGGAGTGACGCGTCTACTCGACAGCGGTTTGGTGCGTTTGCTCGACGACGGCCAAATGCGTCCTCCAAACCGCGGCCGAATCTGGACATCTAAACGTGACTAATGCCCCAATGGCTACGTGCACCTACCCTTACCTCCTTATTAAAAAATTTCAGATGTCTCAAGAGAATTTTTAATAACTCCTTGTAAATGATAGTATGTTATCTGATAGAGGAGATGAGCTGAAACACGCGTTAACAGTAGCGTGGGTAGATGATGCTAATACCTTACACGCTCGTGGTCGTTGCTTGAGAAGGACATGATGTGCTCGGCCTTGGACATGGAATCGTGTGCGTGAGCGCGTTGGATACAAATAGGGCTCCCAAATATCATATCCATGATATTTCGTACGAGAGGCCGTGAAAATGTTGACGTAGAAAGTTCAACGCATGTTCTGGGGCTCGTACATGGGTAGAAAGAGATCAATTTTGGAGTTAGGAGGTTTCATCGTACCATCGGGAAAATTGCGTTCCGAATATCTCTGCAGTGCTGGGATAGGATGTTAGGTCCTTGTTGAACTTTTTAAACAGCCATTCCGAGCGGAGTAGTTCAGCCAGGCAGATGAATATTGTTTGAAGGAAATAAAATAAGTCCTCATCTTCAATGAGCTCTGGTCGAGGTAGTAGGTTGAATGGTGAATACCCTAGTAATAGCATGCAATCCGTCACTGAAGCCACACTGGACAGACCCAGCTTGCTGAAAATATTTGCCACTGTCCGGAAAGGCTTCAACATGGCATGCTTCACTTGTCGTGAACAATGCATCGCGATAGTAGTGGACTTGGGTCGAGAAGGTTGCCACCTTGGGGCCTTGCAATGCATTCGTGATCCATGTGTCAAGCCTGTGTTAAAAAAACACCGACAAGGAACTCACTGGTTTTGGTACTTGTAAGCTCATCAGCATGTCTTTCTGCGCTCGATTGATGACCGGTCCCAGTGCAGACATGATAGCTCCCAAAGCGTTATCTCTCCGAGCTTCTCTAGGAACTAGTCCTGCAACATCTTGCCTCGAAAGACTGAACTTGAACAAAATGTGATAAGTGCTGAGGAGCGCAAAACCCTCCAAGCCTCGACACTCAGCATAATTCCGGCTGGTGCTGATACTGCCCGAGGTTTTTCGCACATGTTCCCGCGGCTTGTATTCGTTTCTGCTTGGCTTGTTGCCTTAGGCTTGCTTAATTGGGTTGGCTTCCGCTCTCGGAGGTCTGGAACCTTTTGGACTTCGCCTGATGCAGCAAATCCAGTTGATGAGTTTGAAGGAAGGGGCGTCGCACCCATTGTACTCCACAGGAATGTCTTGCGCTAGTCGTACGGTGCGCGGTTACTCATCCGACACATTGAATACCGCTTTTTGCGATCATGTAAACACTGACACAAATTCTTGACCACCGACCGTTCTTACACAAATAGTGACGGGGACAGCATGGATGTCCAAGTTTAGCATGTAGAAGCAGAGAGCACTAATGTCACCGCTCAATCTATCAAAACTTGTGTTTTTGAACGGGTTACGGAGCACTCTATCACGCGCGTCTGTAACCTAGTATAATAACATTAATCATGTCTATTTAGTGCACATTGTGTGCAGCAAGTTTTCAAGGTCTTAGACACTTTGTTAGTTGCTGTCCGATGGAAATTTTGTCTGTAGTGCCCCACTCTTTGTGTGGCATATTTTTTGCGTTTTGGTATATATACTACATACCGTAGAATAATCTTATAATTCAATTACCACTGAAGGACAGATGGCCGAGCGGTTAAGGCGCCAGCTTCAGGCCTATCGTTTACGAGACGCTTGCTGGTCACGAAAGTGGCGTGGGTTCGAGTCCCACTCTGTTCATCATTCTTTTTGGCCGAATTGTGCTTATGAGTCTTTTGCTGTAGAGACAAACCGCGGTGGGGCGACGAACGCGTGGGGCGGAGGTCCGTGCAGCCTATTTAATTGTGTTTCCATCTTAAATGTCCCATAGCAGTATCAGTCAATACCACCCCACGGTTGGTTACACTTTTGCATCCAAAATGTGGTGGAACGTTGTTGGCCTCTGTTGCAGGCCTCGGGAAGTGACACCCCGCACCTCCTCGACTGGCTCGAGCTCGAGCTTCGGACGTCGCACCTGCTTGCCCAGTGCGGACATTCGATCAACACTCTACCAATGACTATATTGACCTCCAGACTTTTTCTTCGTTCTTATCACATTGATATCCGCCGCTCTTTCGCGGAGCTGCTGCCGGTCCTTTCTCGATCTCATCAGCGTCGGGATAGCACTTTCGTTCACGTCAGTCGCTTTGCCTCGCCATTATGAGATCACTAAAGGCGTTTCGCAGGCCGCTCTCTTCGATCTGCTTTTTACTGCTAGTTGCCTCTTTTGCTATTGGTGCAACGGCGGTTGGGGGTAAAGATGCCTCTCAGCAGCGTGGGTACGGCTCATGTCTTTACTCCCCTAGGATGCTGATTGTACATCGTTAGCACAAGATGCCATTGACAACACCAAGCATCAAAACGTCATCAATCCTCCCGACTCAAGTCTACGATCCAATCAAGATGCGCCCTCTTACTCGCGCACCACGACATCAAAAGTCTTCAAAGAGCTTCACTCCGCCCTTGAAGTCATGCAGAACGAATACTTTTCGCTGTGGCTCGGGAAATGGACGTCCGCAATAGACTGGACCGCCGCCGTGATGGGAACTCACCTCTCAGCAACGCTGTCTTCCTTTTCTCATTCCTTGACGTACACTATGCCTAGGACGTTTGACCAAACCCGAAAGCTCGATGTCGAGGCACAGATAGTGGAGAACGAAATCAATAAGTACTTCGCTCAAAGTATCACATACTACTTCGGGGAGGATTACTTAAGCATCAGGAACCAGGCGTACGATGATATACTGTGGGTGGTGCTGGGCTGGCTGCAGAGCATACAGTTCATCACTGCACATGGTGAGAGTCGTTATCCGCCTAGTGGAGACGCCGCACATGGTAAAAGTAACTGGCACGCTCGACAGTTCATACCAGCATTTGCGCACCGCGCAAGAGTTTTCTACGAGCTGGCAGAGCAGGGCTGGGACTGGAGACTCTGCGGCGGGGGCATGACCTGGAACCCACGACTCCTGCCGTACAAGAACGCCATTACCAACGAGCTGTTCATCTCAGCGAGTGTCGCAATGTACCTGCATTTCCCAGGGGATTCCAACTGCTCTCCCTTCATGGGCGCCGAGAGGGAGCGCCCTGACTGGGAGACGCCCAGAGCGGAAGAGCTGGGCGACGAACGAGCTTGTACGGAGAGGCTGCCTTCGACATACGATCCGGTTTACCTTACCAATGCGATCAATGGCTATGACTGGCTCGCAAATAGCGGCATGACGAATGAGCAAGGTCTTTATGTTGATGGATTCCATATCAAAGACTATGCTCGTAATCACAGTAACGTCGAGTGTAACGAGCGCGACGAGATGGTGTATACCTATAATCAAGGCGTCCTTCTCTCGGGTCTTCGCGGATTATGGGAAGCTACGGGCAACGCCACATATCTAGAAGACGGGCACGAGCTGGTCCGCAATGTCATCCTAGGTACAGGCTGGAAAACGGACAACACAAGGGCAACCCATACTTTCACGTCACGACCCGCATCCAGGATCAAAGCGAAATCGTCATTCACAGAACCATGGGCGGGTCTCGGAGCCCACGGCATCCTAACCGAGCTCTGCGATCCATCGGGAACGTGCACACAAAACGACCAAACCTTCAAAGGCATATTTTTCCACCATCTAACCGCCTTTTGTACACGGCTTCCCATCGCACCCATTCAGCCCGGCAAAACGCACGCCGCCTCGAAAATCGTCGCAAAACTCCATCGCAACAGTTGTGGACAGTATACGCCTTGGGTCGTCCATAACGCGCAGGCTGCCCCTGGAACGCGTGATCACAAAGGGCGGTTTGGAATGTGGTGGGGTGCTGCTCCAGAAATGGAAGTCACTACGAGTACGGAGCAACGGGACCAGCTGCTACCCGCCCGCGCGGTCGACTACCGAAATGATCCGGCCCTTGTCCCGCAATCCTTTTCGGACGAAAAAAGGGAAGGAGCAGATGGCGAGTTCCGGATGCATCTCGATGGACACACGAGTACCCGAGGCGATCTCAACGATCGTGGGCGAGGGCGGACGGTCGAGACGCAAGGTGGAGGGGTGGCGGTTGTGAGAGCCATGTGGGAGTTTCTGCAGACGGAAGAGGAAGATGCGTTTGGCGTGTAATCCTGCGTGTTTGACGCTCAAGTCTACGGGTTTGTACCTTATGTTAAATGGTATGTGGTTTTCAGGGGGTGCACCCTAGTTAGCAATGTTCGGGAAGTACAAGTAAGGTTGTGGCATTCTCCGAGTCGTTCAAAAGAAAAGAGGCGATGACATCGGAGAGCCGAGTGGGCGAGCCAATTGACGCTCATACACAACTACTAATGAGCCGTAACGAGCAGCTTAGGCAGAATACTGGCAATTGCAGTTTCTAGACTCACCCACCTTCACCTAAACCTATATTTACGTTGGTATTGATCAGGGGTACGTACGTATCGCTCTCCGTGTCCTCCGTCTTTGCCGGTCGATATATGTTACTCGCAATATTGGCGGCACTCCGTCCCCGCCTTAGCCACTTGGTTTCTACATGACAGCATACCAGGCGGCCCCGCCCTGGTGATTCCTTTCGTATACCGTTTCTTGAAGTTGTCCTCCATCGTCCGTCCACTCACATGATCCCCAACTCCCCAAACCCCTTCAACACATCCTTGTCCACGCGACTCAGCCATTCGTCTTGGAACTGCTGTTCGCCTCCTGCATTGTGGATAGCTTGTTGCAAGTGCTCGCGGACGAAAGCGACGAGGTTGAGGCGGTGGACAGGATCCGAGTAGATGAGCTCGCGCTTACGAACGTCTTCTGGGGCCTCGGGATCGTTAGGGGCATATGGCTGTGGTTCATCGGGCCAATAAAGACAACTGCTTCAACGTTAGCAAATTCTGCCCTGATACTGGCGGGTAATGAAAAGAAATCAGTTGTACATACTCCGCACTCTTATCATCCATTCCATCCAATAGCTCCCCCAGGACGTCAGTCCACACTACAACCAGATTTTGCAACTTGCTCAGTATCCAGGGCGCGCCCGTCTCGAGCAATCTCGTGAGCACAAGCGTCATAAGTTTCTTGTTCGGCGGATCCCCAATGTTCTCAATATGTCCGAACCACTCCTCCAGAAGCCATTCAAGCGTCTTTTCCAAGTCTACACCTCCGACCGAAGACAAGGCTTCGAGGAGAATCGCCGGGGAGGCGAGAGCAATACGTGCAAGAACGGTAAAGTAGTCGGTTTCTACAACACCGTCGACGGCACGGTCGGGCTTTTCTTGATAGGGACCATGTGACTGGTGAAATGACCAAGCAGCGTGAAGGCCTTCCAATATCTTAGCAAGGAAGCCGGAGGAGATGAGATCTGCGACGAGAACTTTGGTGGCCTGTTCGCCACCAAGACCGTCGGCGCCTCGGATGATGGTTTGCATGAGGTGGGATACTGTACCACTAGCCTCCGGCTTCAGGCTACCCAGAAGTTCAGCTAAAGAGCTGAGGAGGCCCGGACGAAAGTTGTCTGCCAGTACAGCGGCTGGAGCGAGGAGCAGATATGCTTCGGTAAGTTCGATGGCTTTTCTGAGGGTGTCATTGTCCATGGAGAAGAGTGGCAGAAGGTACTGTAATAGATTCAGCAGTTCCGGGGGTGTAGGTTCGGGAGCTGAAGGTGTCTGCGCGAGGATAGAGGACCAGAGATCAAGAGCATCTTCGAGGAGATAGACTTGGGTTTCAGAGCCGGGCTCGATAGCGCTTTGGATGATGGGAAGGAAAGAAGTATGAAAAGCGCGGGAGTCGGCCTTCATGGCATTTGTGAGGCGAGCGAGGATGGTCAGTATAGCTTGTTTCATGAGATGTTCTTCCCCGGATTGCTCCCATAGGGGTGGGAGAAGGGAGACAATGCTGTTTGCATACGGAGTGATCTACCGATGTCAGTGACGTACTTCCCAAGGTACTTCATACCTACATGGTGCTCCATTCTCTCCACGATACTGCTGATTGTATTCAATAGCGCCATCTTGGTCTCCTGCAATTCAACCTCTTGCACGAGCGCCATCAATCGGTCAATTATTACGGGGGCATATGGTAGGAAGGTGTCAGCGTTGAATTCCCACTCGTCTGCCACGTCCTTAAACTTTCTCGCTGCAGTGACCCGAACGACTTGGTCGTTGAGCGGATCGCCCCTATCCATAAGATGTTGATAGATCTGATAGACGACGGGCTTCTTCTCTTTGGCGATCTTGACAGTAATCCACTGCGCAATCATGATGGCAATGCGACGGCGGATAATATTGTATCCCTGTTTCTGCTTCTGCGCTTCTGCGACTAATGTGTTGGTGATGAACGAGTCAAAGTCAAGGTGATCGAGCAGTATGTCGGCGGCCAGACCAATCGCAGTATAGACGGAATCCTTGAAGAGGATATCCTCATTGTCCGGTGCTGAAGAGTGTTAGCATCCCGCATTGCACCGTTTGATTGAGAACTCACTCGCAACCGTGTGGAAGACTTGTAGCAAAGGCTGTAGAATCAAATCTCTGAAATTCTTTGCGAGGTCTAGAAACAGTTTCTCCGCGCAGGGCCGCACAGCAAATTCCCAATCCTCTGCGCCCTCTTCCATCTTCTCCCACTCGTCGGGCTCTTCCTCCCACATGCGGAGGTCGCTGGGTCTGAAGACGAAGAAGCGTGTCACGAGGGCGGATATCATTTCGCGAACTAGGTCGTCGGTGAGGAGTTCTGCTTTGACTAGCTGGGTAGCCTGGTTCTTCTCGTCCTTTTCCTCCTGCTGTTTGTAGCGAAACGTCTGAGCCGGGTAGAAGACCATTTTCACGCAGGCACGGACGAGGAGCAGCCCTTTTAAGCCTAGACGCTCGAGAATGGGCGCATCGTCATCTTGATCACCGTCGGTGCCGATTTTGGCGGAGTCGAGAGATTTGGAACCCCAATCCTCACCAAGCCGGGCGACGAGACCCCAATATGCGCGAACGAGGTCTATTGAGTTGGGCAGAAGCACAAAGTTGGCGGGATGAGTGGCGGCCATGGCGATGTGGAACTTGGCGAGCTGCATCAGATGCTTTTCTACGAGCTTGCGCACGGGTGGAGCAAGTGGAGAGGCTTCGTCCAGCACATATGGAAGGAAGGCGCCAAAGTGAGACCGCGACAGGGCCCAGAACTCTTGGACGTCTTTTGCTCGCCCCGGAAACTCATAGCCTGTGATGATCAGCCGGCGCAGGATCTTGATGGCGAGCAAGCTGTTCTCGATGCTCTCGAGCGCCCCGCCCTCATCGTCGCCGCCATCGCGAAAGAAAGTCTGCCAGGTCTGCACCTTGTTCACGTAGATATTGCCCAGCACATTCAGTATTTCGGGAGCGACGCTCTGCAGATTCTGGCGCGTCCGCAGCAAACGTCCCGTCGACAGCTCCTTGACGATGTACAGGAGCACCAGCAGGGCCCGCGGCAGCTGGAGCCGGAAGGCGTGTGGTTCGGCGGCGGCGCGGAGGATCTGGAGCAGCTCCTGGAAGAGGGTGGGCCTGCGGGATGTCAGTCCTGGTTCTCATTGCACATGTTGAAGACCTTGGGAAGTGCCGTACCAGTCCACGGGAAACTCGAAGCGGACAATCTTGGCCACGACCAGGGCATTCTGCAGCGCCAGCCGCTGGTCGGCCTCGTTAACGGCGCTCTCGAGGAGGCGGGCGCGGATCTGCGCCTTGTCTTCCTTGTTGACCGCACTGCAAGTCGTCAGCAGTGCTGTGTTGCACGGGGTAGTGACCGTACTTGGTGGCCGTCTTGCGCCAGTACTTGTCGATGCCATTTTTGAGCTGGATAATGGCGAGGTAGCGCACCTCGTATGGCAGCGACTTGTCGAGGAAGACACTCTGGAGCAGCGGGTAAAATCGCGGCGCCCGCTCCCATGTCTGCAGCTGCTTTGCGCCCGTCTGTATCTGCGTGGGGTTGGTCGATGAGGCGGAGCGCAGGACGTGGAAGAGGATGCCCTCAGTGAGCGGGTTGGCCTCACCGGCCAGCTCGATGGCACTGAACTCGACGTTCATGATCGATGGCGGTGCGGAAGCGTGCGTGTGGTGGGAGGTCCTGCTCACCCAGGGCAGTTGAGCGCGCGACCGTCGTGAAGCACAAAATGTTGGAGCGTGTTTACGACTCCCCGCGATCCCGCTCCCTAGTGCTGTGCCGTCACCGTCTGTCTGCTCCGTAGCGAGCCCTCGCAGACCTCGGCCCAGCATGCTCGTCCATCAGCTCACATCACGCTATCACGCTGTCACGCTCCACCACCTCCCTTCCTCCACCTCCCTTCCACTACCACCACCACCACCCTCAATGCCCGCCAATGCCTCACGCCGACTTCGCCGCCGCGCAGCAACGCATCGCCGCGCGCCGCGCCCAACGCGCCCGAACCCAACATGACGCCTCGACCGCCGCGCCCGCCGCCGCGCGCTCAGTAGGGCGCGTGCCCTTTCCCTTCAATAGCTTCGGTAGCGCTGGCCTCTCCGTCTGGGACTCGATCAAAGGCCGCGAAGGCACACGGCCCGAGTTTCGCGTCGGCCAGGTAGACGCCGAGCTGCTGGATGAAGAGCTGCTGGAACTACTCAAGGGCCAGGTCGGCGACGGCTTCAAGTACTTTGGCTCGCACATCACCGACAATTACACACCCGAGATATTGCTGGGCCTGCGGCTGATCCTGTTCAAGCTGAGCATATGGAACAACAATGCGAGCTACGGCGCCCATCTGCAGGGGCTACGGTACACGGACGCCAGGACGAGTGCCCCTCATCGGCCTCCCCCAACCAATTGGCAAAAGGCCGCGTACGGAGCCATCACAATCGGCGGCAGGTATGCGTGGGCCAAGTGGGACGACTATCTGCTTTCTTCCGCCGACGACTACACTACGCCACAATCCGACACGCTAAAGTTCGCCGCGAGCATCACAGAGTACCTAGACTCAGCACACGACGTCGCGTCTCTGGCCTCCTTCCTCGTCTTCCTCGTGAACGGACGCTACCGAACCATCGCAGACCGCCTGCTCCGGCTGCGTCTCACGCCTTCATCGCACTCTGCCAGCCGAGAAGTGTCCTTTGAGTACCTCAACCGCCAGCTCGTCTGGCACGCTTTCACAGAGTTCCTCCTCTTCCTACTTCCGCTCGTCGGTATTTCCCGCTGGCGCCGCATCCTCTCGCGCACATGGCGCAAACTCAGCTCCTCTATACTCAGCCTACTGGGCCGAGCGCCGGCATCGAGCGAGGAAGACGAAGACAAAGCCGCTGGCGAACTCGGCTTTCTGCCTGAACGCACGTGCGCCATCTGCTACCGCGACCAAAACCCTACGACGGCGACGGAGCAAGACATCATGACGCAGTCGGCAGGCGGAGGTGGCGTCGTCGGCTCTGCAGCAACCGACATCACGAATCCCTACGAGGCAGCCCCTTGTGGGTGCGTATATTGTTTTGCCTGCCTCGCGCAGCGCATCGCAAACGAAGAAGGCGAAGGCTGGACATGCCTCCGATGCGGCGAAACCATCAAGGAGTGCCGTCCTTGGAATGGCGACGTCGTCGAGGAACGAGGCCCATCACATTTGCCATCATCCCAAGCTGGCAATGGGAAGAGCGTGGGATTTGCCACTGCTGGTCATCACGAGGAGGACTCCGAGAAAGAGAAGGCGCTATTGAACGAAGTCGACCCCATGCCAGAGGAGGAAGTAATCTCCCGGTCTACGGTCGAAGAAGAGGGCAGGATGGGGCTGGAAGCAACGCGGGGCTTGGACTTGGGACAGAGTCTAGACGAGAGCGCTGAATGGGCGAGGGCAAGCGAAGACCAGAGTGACAGTGACGAGCAAAGCGAGGAATATGACGAGGACGAGCAGGAAGAAGGTGAAGAGCTGGAGTTTGATCAGTAAAGTGGTGCTTGCGTTTTATTCGCCTCGCAGCTTATCCAAGTATCTTTTGGGAGCCACATCCTAGGTTTTATGGCAGTTACCTTTTCCCATACGCCTGTGTCTAGCTAAACGCCGGTTCTTACTCGATATGTTGCTTGCACTCCATCGGCTTCTTGACCTGTGTGTCCTCCACCCCCTTCTTGTCAATTACGTGCGAGCCAAAATAGTCTAGCTCGGCCTCGTAGAAAGCCGTCAGCAAATCTGTTCCTGTCATCACCTTGAAATGCTCGAGCGTTGCGCTCAGAGCTGGCGCCACCTGGTCTATTCCCACTGCTTTGGCGAATGTGCGGCGTAGGGAGGGATAGGCATTGCGAACGTCGTGAGCAGTTCGTGCAACTCGCTGGAGGTGGATTGACGAAGCGTCTGCGGAAGTCGCTCAGAGGACTGGCAAAGATCCCGTTGTGGAGGTACTCGGCTTGGATGGTGCAGCCTGCACGCCATATCTGCCAGACTTGGGCGTAGTCGATGACATTCATGCCTTGGATTAGCTCGCTGGAAATGCAGCATATGTCGCTTTCCTTAGGTCCTCGACAAATACAGCTCTATCTTGCACCTTCAAATTTTGTGAAGAAATTCCCCTTCGAAGGCCTTGCTGGCTTGTTCAGATCGCCACGATTTGCGGATGCAAGACGGAAAGCATACGCTACATTGAGGGTGAAACAGAAACATGGAGCCAGATGGCTTCGGTGTTGGACCAGATGCCCGAGCCTTCTTCGTTGGTGATGTTCTGGACGACTTTGTCGAGGACTTCAGACACGACGAGCGGGCGTTAGGGGCCATAGAAGGAATCGTCATCTGTTTCATGCTTGTGTGAGAGGTCGATGCCGATAGAAATTGAGAATGTTCCACTTGGGAAATTCCTCCCCAATGCCTTCTTAGCCCATGCCTAGGTTCCGCATTTAACCCCACGCCTCGCATATAGCACTCGTCATTCCGTGCTCGATACCGTTGTGCACCATCTTACCGTAATGTCCTTTGTCCAAGTGGAGGAGTCGCCGGCAAGCATGACGTCGGCTGGGGTAATGGGCGATAACCTTCGGCCATCGGGCGCGGGGAGGTGCCTATTCTGAGCCGCATTTTCTCAAGTAGGGAGTATCTGGTCGAGAATGAGTCTATGCTACTGATGCTGTGATGGGAGACAGAGGAGACGGAGGTATGAGAGGAGGGAGCATGTGGTTGGCCTGGCCAATCAGAGGCATCCCAGTGCCACGGCAACTTTTCGCGACCGCGCTCGAGCACACACCACTCGGCCTGCCCATCGCATCCATCACTACAACCCTCACCACCGCACCACCGCACCACACTCGACTTTCCACGCACCCCCGCAGCCATGGCCGACACCGAAATGGAGATTGACCAGCCCGAGGTCGCCGCCCCCGCCCCCGCTCCCGCCGCCTCTGCAGACGCGAAAGACGGCGAAGCGCAAACCCACGCCGGCGCGACAGCCGTCCGCTCCATCGAGGGCTGGATTATTATCGTTACCAACGTGCACGAGGAGGCGACCGAGGAGGATTTGCAAGACATGTTTGGCGAGTTTGGCACCATCAAAAACCTGCACATGAACCTAGACAGGCGGACGGGTTACGTCAAGGTACGCGGGCGCCATGACGGCAATATTTGGGCTGGCACTGATGATCCAATAGGGCTACTGCCTCATCGAGTACTCCACCCTTGACGATGCAAAGGCCGCTATCAAGGACGCCAACGGCACGGAGCTGCTCGAGCAGGTCATCAACGTCGACTATGCTTTTGTGCGCCCGCCGCCAGCTGGCAAGGGACGCCCGCGCGACAGCGAACGACGAGGTGGCGGCCGTGGCCGTGGTAGGAGCCGGAGTCCGGGCCGAGAGGGGGAGGAGGACATCGAGGACTGAGCGTGCGAGTGAAACGGAGAGTCGGCCAGCTCCTCCAAACATCTGGATGCCACCGACTGTGTGAAGATTACCATATCAGCTTAGGCGTTGAGGGCAATAAAGCTCGCTAGCCTGTCTTGCGACGACAGGCTAGCCAACGACAAATATTCGGTGAGCGACACCACCCTCCCTACACGCCGACATGCTGACTCTAATGCAGCCTCTTTGATTGAATACGCGACGAGTGCCCGTCTACTAACATGAAAGCTCCCACTTGCAATTCGCGCTGGAGAGCACATGCGTGCCAGACGGTATTTCTGCACCGGCTTGGGCGGGATTGCACCGAATGTCGTGCGGCTCATGCGCGCGGGGCCAAGTGGTCTTCGAAATTGGTGCCAATTCTATATGCGTTGCCATCTCTTTTGGTCGGCATGCACCGCATTATCACATCTGATTATCGCAACTCAAGAACCGCCCAGAAAGCCCACTTGCACCTGGGCGTGATGTTCATCTCATCTCGGTGTCCTCTTCTCCGCCGAACTCACTTCCGCGAACTGCAATCCGTGCCTTTGTCAACAAATCTTTCTTTCAATGCACAATCGATGCGAACTCACATATATTTCTCATTGGAAACATCGCGGGACTTCGATCTTATTACAGCGATTAACTCGTAAGCACAGCGACAGAACTACGCAGTGGCATTCCTGAGTCCTAATATGCACATCCACAAGGCCTACATGACACGCTTCCGCACCATATCCCTGGAAAATCTCGATGCGCTGGTCCCACATCTAGACAGATTCGAACGCGTACGCTCGATGCGTTCAACCCACGCCGTTGCGCAAGTGCCGAGTTCCCGCCGTCGCCAATCATTGTAGCAGCTCGGCAGAATCGGCGGGTGCCCTAAGAGAAAACACCTCATTTCAGTCCTTACCCAAGGCACACGACGTTTCCAAACGGTGATCATGCACTCGGCAGTCACTGCGTCTGCTAGCGCCACTCCCGGACCCACTTCACTTGGCGTATTGTAAACGGGAGCGCACGCAATCACGCTTTAGTCCGACAACTCCAATTGGCACCCAAGGCCACACCTGTTCATTTCGCACATCGTGACACTTCTTGGCTTGGTGGTCCGACAACGTCTTTGAGCTTATATCATACACACTAGACCACTTTCGTCATGCGACAACCATGCTGAGCCTGAGGTTGAGTTTCAAGGTCCCACTGGCGCTGCTCTCCTTGTTGGTGGTTTCTGCCATGTTTGAGTCCAGAGATACCGCCGAGGTAAGTCTTGGTATATACTTACTACATAGGTGCGCCCAATCTTTACCAACATTGGTTTCTGTATCTCTGTCGTTACTATCTTCTCTTCATTCTCTTCCCAGTATAGCCGTAGATCGGTCCTTGTAGTCCATCTTTTATTTCGAGTTCATCTTCGAAAAGCGCAACTGTGGATCAGTAACCTTTTCTAATCTTCTTGTACCCCGTTCACACGTCCTTGCCCGAACATGAAATCCTTCATTTCTTCCGTTCTGTTCGCAGCATCGGCCACTGCTTTGCCAAACATGGCCGCCATGCTAAAGGGCACCGGTGGCCTTGTAGGTATGTACCTCTATGATGAAATATATCGTACAAGCTGACAGCTACAGTTGCCCGACAAAACCAACTCATTCCAGTTGTAGTCGGCGGACCACAAGACACTTTCAATCCGAATTCTGTGGTCGCTGCCATGGGCGATGTCGTCCAGTTTCAGTTCAGCAACGGCAATCACACCGCCACGCAAAGCACTCTGGAAGCGCCCTGCTCTCCTATGGAGGGTGGTGTGCACAGTGGGCACATTCCGTTCGAAGACGGCCAGACTGAGGTCGGGACTTTCAACATGCCAGTGATGAACACCGAGCCGATGTTCATCTTCTGTGCTACGGGACCGCATTGCCAGAGGGGGCAGGTTATGGTGATCAATCCGTACGTGGAGCCCTATTTGGTAGCGAGGCTAGGCATTTGCTGACGTTCTCTTCTAGCACGAGTGCACAACAAGTCGTCGATTTCGTCAAGGCTGCCCAAGGGACCGAGGAGAGTGTGGATGGGACCGACACCATCGGCGGCACCGCCGGTAAGATCGCGCTTGATATCGCATCGTACGTACTCTCCATCACTATATGTAACACAAAAGATTGACTAGATGGTCAGTTTTGTCCCTGCACCTCCAGAAGATCCGGCTGCAGCGCCTCCTGAGGCGCCGCCCGCCGATGCACCGCCCGCCGATGCCCCACCCGCCGATGCACCACCCGCCGATGCACCACCCGCCGATGAAGCACCTGCTGAAGCGCCTCCCGCCGATGAAGCACCCGCCGATGAAGCACCTGCTGAAGCAGCACCTGTTGAGATCACACCGGAAGAAGCTCCGGCCGCCTAGGCTTAGCCGTTAGCGAGGAGAGAAACTCGGACTTTGTTGGACAGATTTATCAGGAGAAGGACAGCCAAAGGGTTCCATTGTAGACCATTGACAACGTATGTCGTAGCCTTTCCAGTACTTTGCCCTTTTCGATACAGCTGTGCATTTTATATATATAAGTAGCTTGGAAGAAATATGCATATATGTACTGATTTTTTGGGGTCTGTATCGTAATGCGTCTCTTATATCAAAATGCGCTCCGGCATGGATTGACTCGTTGTGGGTACAGGCACACAAGATATGCACATTAATACTACAAGACCAGACCGCCGTCTACAAGTTAATCCATGCCTCTAGTAGCCAGCTCTATGAATGTAAACCTTGGTGCAAACGTGCACCATGACTGTCCGCAGCAATGCAAATGTTCATGACAATAGGAAAAGTTTGCAATTCGCAACACACATCCAGATGCCTAGAAGTCCCACAGAGTACCGAATGCGTGCAAGCCGGCTGTGTCACGTAGGTTAGTGAGTGATATGAAGCGAAGCGAACATTAGGCACCGATTAACATACCTGCACGGCAACCTTGCATCATCTCATCATTTCCTTGCATATTAGATGTTATGAAGATGACCTCAGCGCCAAATCGTGTCCATGTGTCTTGGAGGAGTTCCATGGTATTTGGGCGACCGCCTCGTTTCTTAGAGTCCCAAAGAATCATTCTCTTGGGTTCAATGTGCTTGTGGATCAGCCCGGTAATCGTCGGCCCGAAGGTTTTCTCTTGGTCAGAGCCTATCCAAATAAGAAACCTAGCCAAAGGTTAGCAAAAAGATTTATGAGATGCAGGTGCTCGATCCTCGAGGTCCTTACCAGTTCGGACTCTGAATACAGGTGGATAACGCTGCGCCAATACCGGTGCCGGTGCAAATACGAATTCCTCTTTTGAACATGGCTGAGGCATGTCCGACACCAGCTACGAATAATTAGTGGACGAACAACACGTGCGCGTGGGTATCAGCATACCAAACTTCAATTCTCTTGTCCACACTGTTTTGGGTGGATTTGCGACAAGGTCTTTCGTGAAGTCGCCTTGAACACCGCAGATCATGTAATGATGCGTGCTCTTTCGGCCTTCACTAATAATCCCGAACGCGTGGTATTCCATGATCGAAGTGCGGCTGATCCTTCCTAGTAGACCCTGCTGCATCCCGCGCTCGAAACGAAGAATTGCGACTTTCGGCGATGGCTTTGGATCGGGTGTCAGACTTTTCCGAACACGATCGAGAAGTGAACTTACAATTTCAACCTCGACAGAGACCTCTCGAAGGGTAACCCAAGGAATAAGGATACTGTGCCTTGTGAGTATTGGTTGCAGAGTTTGACGGGGACGACGTACAAAACGGTCATGAAGACGGCAAACCAAAGCTCTTGTGCGCTGATAAGAGCGTGCGAATCGCTCCTCCACTGCCCAAGTTTGATGTCGTAACAGTTCCCCATCACCACGAACATCCAGGTAGTCTACCTTACATTTAGTGACATCCACAACAATGTGCTTAGGTATTATACGCACTGCTAAACCTAGCCATCCAATGAAACGATGGTGCTTTTCGAAGACGTTGTGGTAAGTGCTAGTTGCCTTTAGTCGTATCTCCAATGTGTTGGATTGATAGTACTAACTTGCGTACCCAGGGGAAGGCACTCAGCACGGAAATGATTATAAAGATGTTTGTGATAATACCACTGACAAGCACAGCAGTATGCTGCACGGCGCGATATCGTATGATGTCAACGATCTTGTATATCAGCCACCTGAAGAGGCTGTCAGTCCATGCATTTCAAAATGGTTGACTCGGCGTACCCAGCACCGGATAGCGCGCATCCAGAATGGATACCGCCAACATGCTGCAGGACAGAGGTCGCTGCTAGTTTGACGCGATTTGGAGCCCACTAAAGTATAGCCGGTCAGCAGTTGTCCTTCCACGACGACTTTGTTTCTCAAAAGTACGCACACTTCTCAGGCCATATATACAAGCCATATACAGAAATCGCATGAACAGCTCGTTCCGGAAGAGGATTGCGCAGAGCAGGTTGCCCAACACCAACGCGCCCAGGTGGTCCTCAGCGTAGTGAAACCGATTGAGTGCGGCCATGATGATCCCAGTGAGGTTGAGTAAGGTAACAAAAGTGAAGAACTTCCGGTATGTGTTGAACCAGAGGTCGAGTAGAATCCACCGACTGATCTTCGGTTTTGGCGGTGGTGGTTTCTTGACAGTGGCTTCGAGTACGTTGGCATCAATCGCTTGCCAGCCCGTAGGCCGTTGAAGGGTCAATTCCGGAACGCTGGAGAGCGGCGTGATTCCCTCGTGTATCGGAGAGAGTGGGCATAGCTGAGAGTCGATGTGAAGGTCTCTCTTCTTGTGCATGTAGACGAACGGGGGAGGAACCACCGAGTCCTGTGAGCTGTCGTATATTCCTTTCTCTGCATCATCGATGGAGTCTTCGCTAGGGCTGCGGGTGAGGTGTATCTGCGGTGAGGATGCCATGATCAGCGGACGCACACCGAAGCTTCTTGACAGAGAAGAAGAGCGTTGAGGCAGGTTTGATTCGGGGTGGTGAAGTCACGACAAGTCACGACATACCACGACTTGCTACAGCACGAGCTTTAACCAGTCCAAGGGATTTAAGCCCCACCGTCTTGACCGGAGCCAGTACTTGAAGATCATCGCCAAGGGATAAGCTCAAAGGAGTCGATGTTGGTCCGCGGCCTCGATCCGAAGACGCACATAGAGGCCCTCTTCTCGGAACAAATTAAGCTTCATCGCCAAATAGACCATGTAGAGCGGGCTAGCCAAATGTGCCGGCCATGTGTGAAGCCACCTTTGCGCGCAGCTGTCGGTTCCTGAGTGGCACGAGGGCAAGTGCCGTCTGTGCATGCCCCATCGCGGGGGCGCAATCCCATTTCGTCCACTGGAGCAATAACGGAGCCAATATTGACGTTGTCGTGTTACTCGTTTCTCGTTTGCGTTGCAGTCACATGTTGTGCCACTTTAAGTAAAGTTCCATCAAATTCCACTTTAACCAGATTAGCGGACGAGGGGATCCAGAGCCTCCATGCTCCTCTCCTGATAACCTTGTAAGTACGCTGTAACACAGGTGGCGTGCCACCCAAATTCCCGGCCTATGGAACGTGTCGAGTGAATCTTCGACGTTAGTTGTGGGGCCTTGTCCCTAATTGGAAGATAGATTGGGCTCGCATGTCTGCACACTACCCCAGATTTCCCCTGCTCGGTACCTAGATGCCGACATGGTGCTTCATAGGCGGGGATAATATGACGTAGAGAGTGTGTACTACATCCCACGCGGCATGCGGGGCCGTGGACATGGCAGGCAAGAAGGCGTTGTGTGGAAGGTACTAGCGATTTTCGCGCAGATTGCCTACCTTCTGTGGGGCGGAACGTACTGAATTCAACCGACTACACAACAAATGGGTTAGTATGCATTCTGGCTTGACAGAAAAGAAGCTGTTGTGCTAATAGATATTAACTTAGTGTCCCGCCTACTTCTGCTGGATGTGAAGCGATAGTATTCGTGGGCAACGTAGAGAGGGTGCAATGAGTAGTAGCGTCAGCTTGTAGATGAGGCGAATCGCTACCAAATGAGGCAAGCCATCCGTCTTTGTGATATTCGGCGTCAAAGGAACCAGTTGGGTACCAGTTCTAACAAACATGGTAGAAATATGAAAGTTAAATGTATAACTACTTAGTCTTTATTCTGAGACAGCTCTAGTAGTAATAATAATAATTCGATTTTTAAAGATGGTAGTGCGAAGCAATTTTGGGCCACTTAGTAGTGTAGGTTACTTGGTGGGAGAATACGTTATGCTGTATCTAGCTACGATACACTGGAGAGGCCTACTTTTTGGTGCGCTAATACTTATCATAAAATTTCTTGTTATATAAAGAAAAAAAAATGTATTGGAAGAAATCCTAGCTATAAAATGCAGTTGCGCTCTTTGCTGCAATGATTGCGCCTAGCTCGTGCAGCGACTTGTTCTCCATAAGCCTAATAATGCCTACGTTCGCAGATATTTCTTTCTTCAACAAGCTTCGAATCTGCTCTGCCATCAAAAGTCTACGCCCGTCGCGTGCATTGGCTTGCTTTCGTCAAATTTGTCCTCGACGATTCCTAGATCTGCCGCCAATCTTGTAGAAGCGCCGTGATTACGATCGTTGCTGCATAAGCAAGTGCCGGCGCGTCAGCAAGCAGTGTGGACAGGGAATATGTCTTGCTAACTTGCTCGTTCCTTCTCATGGGCGCGTGAAAGCAGGCATTGCTCCGCAGCGGGCGATCGAGCACGGTAGATCTGGTGTTGTCTCTATTGCGATCGACTTGCGGTGACAGTCCGATCCCAGTCTGAGCACTGAAGTCAGCGCGCTTGAGTGTCGGATGGCAATAGTAGTCGAGAAGAACGAGCATCTCTGTTTCGGAGATAGGCTTCCGAAACTTCAATGCCTCCAGTCGGCAGGGGATCGCCTGGGAGTCAGCCACTGTACCGGCAAATCCACCCAGCCTGGATCGATTGAGACTATGGATCTGGAATGTTTCGATAGGGTCTCGGTGAAGCCGTTCAAAAACGTGCTGACCGATTTCAACGAAGTCGAGTTATTTCAGCGCACCTTTGGCATCCTGACAACAGCGGTTCTGACCGGCCTGGAGCTTTACAATTTCGCCAGTAGACTCGGAAAATCGCACGGTCAATACCATGTTCCTGGTCTAACAGTTGGATTGACTGCTTCGTCGCGAGCCAGAGGGAAGCCGGTTATGGAAGACAGTAACGTTGGGCGGGGAGCTGCTCTCCACTCTCGAGCGCCCAAATCAGGGGAATACGCACGGTAAATTGTTTAACATGTGGAGGTTGGTACGCGACCGAAACCCGGAGCTTTCGAGCAAAGATACCGTCCTCGACCAACTTCAGTTTGAGCGCGTCGATGGCCGTCTCGTCGCCAGCGAGAGTGACACTTATGGGGCTGTTGGTGCAAGCACCTACATGCAAGAATATAGATTCTCCTTGTCGTGGCGCTCAATGTACATGGACGCTTCAGCTTCTGGCAAGCCCGCCGCCATCATAGCGCCGCGGACGGAAGGCGAACTGAGCCTTGCGCTTTCCTTGCCACGAAAGTAAGCGACTCTTCATGTGCGGGGTACTCTGATAGCAGTCCACTCGAGTACATTCATGTCTTAGCTTAATGGACTAACATTAGTTGAGAATTTTAACGCTGCTGCGATCTCCCTGGAGGAATGACCGACCGCCACGCAGGGCATGATGCCAAAACTCGCAAGAAGATCGACCAAGGCCACTCAGAGCGCCGTGCAAATGGGTCGGTTGTGGTCAGGTTCGTCAATGTGGACATCACCTTGGCTCTTTGCACTCTCGTCTGCGCCTTTCTACGATCTTCTGATATCGCATAGTCTCAGACCGAATGCGCCCTACAAGGAGGCTCCAGTCGCACTTAAGCTTCCGAAAGCATACATCTGCGCTTTCCATGCTGGCCCTGTAGATTGGGTGAATCAGCAGCTGCAGCCCCATTTGGCAATACTGGGGAACCTGGCCTTTGAACACGGAGCAGAAGCTGCGCCTTCATTGTCCATGACAAAGCGGGGAGGCCATCTTCGCTAATGTAGGCAAAGCTGCAGCAGAGTCGACGACCGGTACCGCAAAACGTCTGAACGCTAGGTGGATTCTGCACGCCGCTAGTGTGTATGCGATATCCCGAACCAACGAAGGCGCAGTGCTCCCATGTGCGGTGTTAGCAAGGTATTTAGCCAGGGCGTCCGTCAATCGGTATGACGCCCTCTCATCTGCTCCTGACCATGTAATCAACCTGGGCAAAGAGCCTTCATAAACCAGTGACAGCGACTGCCTGTTGAGTGTGTAGAGGTCTCGAGTAGGATCCAGCGCACTGGTTGGCGGATACGTTGGCCATTTTGGAGTTCCCAGACCGCTATCGGGAGAGCCATGTTCGTCCTCGGACCGATGCTTGCCTTTCAAGCCGGACATTCTGAGGAATTTGTACGCATGATCCATCACAATATGCGCATTTGCCCTTCCAAACCCAAAAGATTTGAGTGACGCTCGTCAAAATATTTCGACTGCCAGGGTATGCACACCGTGGGAAATTGCACCACTGTTTCAATTTGTCCTAATATTTTGACACAAGTTACACACCGATATTTTCAGTTCGGTAAATGGTAAAGCAACACAGAGAAGGACCGTTGTTGATTCTCCGATTTGGAGCGATTGGCACGTAAGGTGCAGACCGACCAAGCTGCTCGAGCATGCCGTATCTGTGTTCATGCTAGGGCTTTTGAAGTCAAACCACAGCTTACCGGTATCCGGTTGGCGAGGATAGAACTCAGCACAATTCATATTTGGAATTACCATTCTCTTTGCATACCGTTTTCCAGGGCATGTTAGGACGTTTCAAGCATTCCACGCTACTGAGGACCCATGGTACGATGTTCTTCGACTCGTATATCAAGCTTCTAGAATAGGACTGGCATGTCAAAGTGATCATGGCCAGTCGCGCCGACGAGCGGTTCGAGAAAGCACTACACAACCTCAACACCATGGAAGCTGTTCTAAGGAGGCTCGCGGACAAGACCCAAGCCTGAGCAATAATTCAAGGCCATAATTGAGGATCTCTGGCTCATGCAGAAATAATCCGGATTTCCCCCACAAAGGCGCGTTTTGGCGGCACACTGCCGTCGCGGTTGCCGACATCGTCAACGTCTGTATGACGCGCAATGTCCAAAACGCTCTCACGAAAACCGGCGCAACCACATACAGCTACGACTGCGCGGTGCGCAACGGGGAAGACCAGGTATCCGGCCTTGGTGCATGGCATATATTGAATGTGTATGCCTTTTGGGGCACCATTGGCAAACTATTGGCACTAACAGCTTAACGTCACGATTGATAGTTCGTCAGAGAAGCGATCATCCCGGGGAGCCTGTATCTGATGGCGTTATTACGAACATCACTACTGAACTTCAGACCAACATTCTCATGAACAAGCGGCGTTTGCTACTTGCGACTAAGTACTCCTCTATCAATGCTTCTCTGAGACCTCCAGGGCCTTCGCACCGCCCTTCTCCTCGCTAACACGACCCTCCTCAATATCCTTGACAATATCCTCCTGCACAGTCGGCTTAACCTCGAACGACCGACCCTTCTTCTCGGGACCGAAAGCCGTGGTAACAGCAATGCCCAAAGCGATGATGGCAGTTGCAATCCCCATAGTAGGACCATAAGCACTGACCCTCTCGCCGCTCACCGACGTGACACGGTGGCTTTCGGCAATGGCATTCACGATCTGGGCAGAGGGAGACGAGATCATGTTTCCGAGCTGGTACGTGATACCCGGGAAACTGGACCGGAACGCGGGCGGAGAGAGCTCGTTGAGATGGATGGGAATAACACCCCAGGCTCCCTGGATGAAGAACTGGATCATGAAACCGGACGCCGAGAGGCTGCCCTCCTTGGTCGGGATGATCCAGGCAGGAATTAGACAGGCGGATATCAGGGCCGCGCAGATGATGGACCGGCGGCGACCAAACCATTGCGAGACGTAGCCAATGATGGTACCGCCTACACAAGCGCCCGTCTTCATGAGAATGGATGCGCGCGTTGCGCCCTTGGAAGCAAGTTCTTTCTGCTCAATCATAAACGTGGTGTAGGAATCCTGGCTGGTGTGCGAGTAGTAGTTGAACTGTCCAAGGTTAGCATATAGTACATCAGCGTAGGATTGATAGGTGTCCATCTTACCCAAGTCATAAGAACGATGCAGTAGACGCACATGCGCCACTCTTTGCCGAGCATCTTCTTCGTTTCCTGCCAGAAGGCTCCAGGAGCCGCAGCGCGCCTGCCTGCCTTTTTGGCTTCGATGAACTGCTTCGATTCGGGAAAGCAGATGCGTATAAGCCCCACAGCGATGGAGATAGCGGCGCCAGCCCAGAAGACTATCTTCCATGATTCGGTTGTGCCGCCAACACCGAGGTTGGCGCAGGCTGCCATGACATAGCCAAAAGAGTAACCCTGTTGGAGGATACCGCTCATCAGACCGCGAGCATTGGTGCTGGAGTCGATTAGCTTTGTATGTAAAAGGGATCGAGCAGAAACTTACGGGCAGTTCTCCAGCGCCATGGCAATTGCATTACCGTAGACTCCGCCCATGAACAAGCCGAAGATACTCCGAACAGCGAGGAATTGCTGGAAGGTGCTCGAGTAGATGGTGGCGATCTGAAGGAGGCCGAGAATGATCATGTTGACAACCATGGGCCACTTGCGTCCCCACTTGTCTCCGGCCAAACCGAAGATAGCGGCACCAACGGAGCGAAGCAACAGGGTGAGGGTAATCGCAGTCGTGATATCAGTGTTGCTGCGGTTGTAGTACTTGGCCAGTTTGGTCGTCTGGATAGAGAGGGCGTGGAAGTCGAAGGCATCAGCACTCCAAGCGCAGAATCCGACGATGAAGAAAAGCCAGTCTTTGGCGCTGAGCTGGGCCAGCAGGCTGAAGGGGTTCTTCAGAGGCTCTGGGGACTGCCATTCGGTGTACTCCTCGCCATAGTCGTTTGTGACAACGACACGCTGCTTCCAGACGAAGAGGTCACTCCACGCCTGTTTGGCAGTAGCAAGGGTGCCCTTGGCGAGAGGATCCGCGGGTTCATTGGTGCTAGCCATAACGACGACCAGCGGGTGATGGGTAACGAAGTTGTGGAAAACGAAGAAGGCTCGACAACCACGGTTCGAGCAGAGACTTGACGGACGGCATTGGGGACAGCCGCCATGCTATATAGGTGGTGGGACTGCTACCTTGCGTGGTCATCTGTACACCCTCGCTGATGATGTGACGAGCCAAGGACGCCAAGTTGCCCAGAGTAGTAGGTCGTGCAAAACATGCACGGTGAATGCAACCATCCTAGACGGCCAAGGAAACTAAGCATCGTCTGCGAACCAGGTTCGCGACACGCTTCAAACGGCTCGACCGAGATCCACTGAGCACACCAAACGAACCGATTATCGTCCGATTCTGGGGCGGCGATCGTCGTCGTCGGGGTAGCTTGCCGCTGCGCTCGATACGGCGACCCCACGGGGCACACAGCGAAGCCTCGTTCTCGCGAGACAACAGTACGCGCGAGCGACTATGCAGCCTGCTGCGAGCACTGCTCAAAACACGGCTATAGCCATTCCTTGGTCGCGCGTGGCGCCCTCGAAGCCTTTGCGCCGCTATCGCGAAAAGACTTGAGCGGCGAGAAGCACTCGCCGAGCACAATACCCGTGTGCTTGGCCCGCCACTTGGCAACTCACCCCGCGCTTGAGCTTCACTTGTGTCTCGTGCCGAGACGGCTGCAAGCTGGGCAGCTGCAGGACGGGCTGAGAAAATCGTCAGCCGAGTCTCTTGGATGCGCTTCTTTCAACCGTCATCGAAGGTAAGCCGAAGGCACGCTGCGCCAAAGGCACACTGTGCCGAAAGGCTCTCTCATGTTGTCGTATCGCAGGCGGTGAGCACGGCGCACTCGATCCCGGAGGTCTAGGTGCGGTAGTTTCTTGGGACGTTGATGGTGTTGAAGATGGAGGCGCTTCGGAGTGGGTCGTGCAAACGCAAGTGCGGAGGTGCCGGTGCAGAGTGGCCTCATAAGAAACATGTACGGCCGGACTCATTGTGGAGCATGTTTTGTTTGGCCAGGGTGTAGCTCCGCTTTTGCATCTTCAGCTGATGCGCAGAGCGCGTCGGGACATTTGCGGCCGTGGTGTTGAATCTTGCTGATCTGCGCTGGTGACATGGCACGCTGCGGGGGTGAGGGGAGATTGGTCCTGGTCATCCATCCATTGTATCCGCTTCTGTGGCGGCCCCAAACCCCAACCTGTTCCCACTAGCTTTGTCTCCTACAATACTTGAGCACTAGTCTCCACAAAGTCACGCTTACACGGCTGCGGGTCTGCACCTGCATACATAGTACTTTGCGTTCGTGCCTCAACATGGAAGCTCGGCCGCATGCGCTCGCACGCTCGTACGCTGGGAGTGGAGATGCTGGTTGCATCCAGTCATAGACGAGATAATGGTGGGATTGGATCGGGTCGGGCGAAATCCTACACCCTAATGCGATACCGTCCACACGATGTGCCACATACACCCGCCTCATCGCACTCTTATGCTGTGGCCCTCCCTATTCCCGCCTTGTATCTAGCCAAGCACCGCGTTCTCGCAAACTTGTGTTCCACGATGGGTTTCGGGTACCCGTTTTTGCTGGCAATTTGAGCCGCCTTGCCTCCAGCCTCGTAAGGGTTGTGGATATCTGAAGTCTGAGTCAGTGGCCGGCATGTTGCGGGACCATTCATGACTCGCATCCTTGCTTACCTGCACCTTTCAACCCCTCCAACTCCGATACCCACCTCGCAATGAACTCTCCCTCGGCGTCGAACTTGGCGCTCTGCAGCCACGGATTGAAGACGCGAAAGTACGGCTGGGGATCCACACCCGTCGAGCTCGAGAAGCCCCAGCCCCCATTGTTGCTCGCGAAATCGCCGTCGATGAGATGGCTGATGAAATATTGCTCGCCCAGCCGCCAGTCAAGAAGAAGGTGTTTCGCCAGGAAGGAGGCGGTAATCATGCGGAGCCGGTTGTGCATGTAGCCTGTCTCGTTCAGGCAGCGCATCGCGGCGTCGACAATGGGATATCCTGTTCGGCCCTCTGTCCAGGCGCGGAAGTTCTCATTGCTGTACTCCCACTCTATGTTGGTGTATTCGAACTTGAAGGGCTTGTTCATGCTGCTCAATCGTCAGTCCCATCACCACGACCCAACTTTTGCCGCCTCCACCGAAAAGATATCAAACCTACCAGATATAAGGCCAGTTCACTAGCACATGTCGATAAAAGTCCCTCCAAGCGACTTCACCAATCCAGCCTCTGATCCCATCGATACCTCCGTCCAACTTCTTAGTGCTGTTCACATCCCTTGCCATTCTCACACTGGTTCGTGCTGCTAGCGTACCCGCTGCATGGTGCATACTCACACAAGCCGTGCTCTTTGCCGAAGGAAAGTTCCGGGTAGCTGTGTAGCGCCCGACCTTCTCGGTCAAGAAATGCGTGAGGCGGTCCACGGCAGCGGGTTCGCCTGCAGGGTAGAGAGCGCTGAAGCGTGCTCCCTGCTCTTGCGACAACATTTTGCTTTCGGGGGCGAGCGGAACACCCGAGTCGAATAGGTGAGAGAACTTGGAGCGGAAACTGGACGGGTTGGCGGAAGGCATGGGTCGTTCGGTAAGTAGGTGTGGATGGGCGTGGAGATGAGCGACCCACGAGCGATACCATGGAGAGTACACGGCATATTGCTTCCCAGAGCCCGTCTTTAGGCTGCCCGGTGGAACGACGCAGTCGTCATGAAAGGGCTCGAAATTGACGCCTTTCGTCACGCCCAGTCCAACCAGCTTCTCTTCCCGTCTCAACTCGTCTGGCTCATACTCAAGATTGCAAAAGACGTTCTTCACATCCCACCTGGCCGCCAATCCCAGCAACATCTCTGGAAGTTTTCTCCTCACCTCCACAATCTCGATTACAAGTGGAATGTCGAGTTCCGCCAGCTCCTTTTGCAGCACCGCAACTGATCTTAATTCGAAATCGCACTTAGCGGGAGACACGAGATGAGCATCCCAGTCCTGTGGACTCATGATCCACAGCCCAATCACACCCACGCCTTTTTCTTTCGCCAGCGCGGAAGCTTTGCTCAGACCCGTGTTATCTCGAACCCTAAGGTCGCGCTTGAACCAGTGGATCACCGCCGCGCCAGGCTCACCATGTCTGATACCTTCCCTCACCGTCGCCGTGGATCGAAGTGTGGTGTTGAGGATTTCGATTGGCCGCGAAATCTCATTCGCATTATACATGGCGCATCTCTCGTTACTCATCTCGGCAGGGTAATACCTCCGGTCCACGATGCCCACGCGCTCCTCAGGTCGGGAATGGTCGAATTGGGTGGTTTCATCTGGGTGCTCAATGTCGCCTCTGCTGTTCGTGACAATAGTCGAATCGCTCTGAAGGCCATGGGTGACTTCCGCCGGGGGTTTTGGCAACGGTTGGGAGAGCTTGGAGCGTTTGTTCGGTGCCGCGCCAGATGGATCCGTGTAAGCGGCTGCCGAGGCCGCGTTGGATGGGATCTGGGACCTCGCTTTACGTTTTGGGGCCATGGTCGCTGGGAACTTAGGAGGATCCCTTGATTGCGAAAGCGCGATGGCGAGATGTTGGACAGGTTCCTTTGACAGCGTAAACCCGAGCCATTGGTTGGCTGCCTGTGCAGATGTCCAATTAGAAGAGCGAGAACTCCCTGGGAATAAGCCGGAGAAGAGGAAAGAAGGGACGTGAATCTCGTTGACACGAAACGCGCTTTCACGGTCGCGCTCCAACTCTCCGATCCATGACGCAATTGGTCCCGTCTGCAGCAGATTAGCGAGTGGTTCTAACCGTATTGGTCTCCACAGCTTGAGCCACGCTACAGCCACGCGTCCCGCTGCACCTACAGCTAGTTCGCTCGTGTGCGTGATATCATTGTCTTACCTCTTGAGCTTGTAGTGGTCCGCGCTAATGTACATTTCGTAGACCGAAAGGAGACAGCAGGCGAGTGTCGTATGCTTATGCGTGCCCTGGACTACGTGCAGTAATATAAGACGGGATGTTTAACCTCTAGGCGCCAGCATTCAACCGCAACTAACTCCTCTTCAAGGAGTGCAAAATCCGAATGCATTGTGGTATGGAGTATCTGGGCCATCCGAATCTGAAGTGCTTCCCAGCCAGGCCTGATGACATTTTCAAGTGTGAAAATAGCTACCTCGAGATGGCTAATCGCAAACACGTTGAATCAACACACCAAAGATTACATGCTACGGAAAAGCTTGCCATGATGTGATGTAGTTATGAGCTATTTTAAGAAACAAATGTTGACGGACCAATTGGATCATAGGCTTTTGGAGCATGTAATCCCTACAACTAAGAACTATTGCCTCCAGTGTCAGCCTCATGGTGGGAAGGGCTTCTTCTAGCGGCCAACAAGTCTGATCCGACTAGCGCGAGCACCAAAGCCCTGGTAGCGAGACGCATATACGGTGGAATATGGCGTTGATCCTTCGCAGGCAGCAGGTATCCGATGCTGCGTAATTTGCAGCATAGAGCCTCCAGCATCAAGATTTTCGCTTGAGTTGACCAGGAGCCCGGAAAATGATGGCGAGTAGTTTGCTAATGATGCCGAGACATGCATTTAATTCGATTTTCATAGGTTGCTGCGACTGTTGGGGCGCGTAGCGCACAGTGTGCTGACGACAACTTTGCGCAGTCACTCGGAATCCTTTGCGAATCCCACGCGACGACAAGATGTGTTCATGGCGCCTCTTAACACATCCAGCAGGTCATACAGGAGGGTTGTTTGGCGCGTGTAACGTGACCCGTAGTTCAAGGGCTGCGGCTGCGTCTAAGTAGTCGGAACAGAGTGCTGACAGCATAGCGCGACCACTTCGTGCGTGCGGCGGATAGGACGAGACGAAGATATTATGGCTTATATGCAAGTGATTGGCGTAGGTTTGCCGCACAACGGAACTGATGATGCGAGCTTATTGTCTAACAAGAAGGCTAATGATAGGCCTCCCTGAAACTACCGAATACGGACGAAGAGCTGGTGAGGTAAGACGATGCGCAAGTTACATCCGAAGAGGCTCAAGAGCGAAGCGTACAACGAGCTCGTACAAAACGTGAGCGCGAGACGTGAGAGCTGAAGGTGAACGATGACACATCAATTATTGATGATTGAATGCAGGGGGAGCACGTTGCCTTTTGCCTCGTCATTCGCTATATGAGAAGAGACGGCTTGGACCCGAGTTCGCACTGCGGCTGGGACGTCGGAGCTCAAGCGCGACATGGACGAGATCCAATGTATCGAGGGAACGTCGTGAGAGGTGGTGTTGATGGGCGAACAACGCCAATGTCCAGCGCAGGGGCCACAATTGGTCTCAGCCCTATCGGGATTCCACCACTCCAAGGCACCGTCAGGCTGCCGCACCCGTGACGTCCACCCCTGGCCTGCCCACTGCCCGTCATGTGTTCCACGCGTACAGAAAGCCTTGACGGCGGAAAGTCTGCCTGGATGGCTAACGGCTCGGCCTCGCTAGAGTAGGCCGTGCTGCGCTCGTGCCGATCGCCTGTCGTGACGGCTAGCCCGTAACGGCCCTCGCACAGCCACCAGGAAGGCAACCGTAGTCACCAAACGGGAGCGTTCTCCAGATATCAATACTCATAGGCCCTAGCGGGCCCTGGATCTACCCAGACAGCAGCAACTGGTGCCTTCGCAGTTCGCAGCTCGCAGCTCGGGGCTCCATCGGGAAATTCAAGCGGAGGTGCTAACACTGATCGCTCTTGACCAGCCCTGCAGTGATTCATACAACACGAGAACCACTACATCCTGCCGGCCTAATCTTAGCATCCAGTGTATCCTTCTGGGCTGTGGAGCCGTGCAGGACGACGCCATGATGGAAGGAGTCATGGCAGGGAATTGACGATGCCGCAGGATTGCGAGATGCCCGAGGTTGGTCAGTAGAGCTTAGGGCGAACATGGACAGAACGGTGCGATGAGGATTCACATATAAGATGCGACGGAAGCCGTAGTCTTGTCTCTCAGACACAATTCACACCAGCACTATTCACTAGTACCGCGACCTCTACATCTTGCCGATTCGCCATACACGACGTTGTTTCTGTTCCATCATGCTTCGCTGGCATACCGTTCGTCAGGAGCACGACGACACTGGCGGAGCCACCTTGAAGCCTAGTGATAGCGACCCAGACCCAGACTCAGATCCCATTCCAATTGCACCGCCGTAAGTAGTTCGCAATGTGTTGTCCCGGAACATGACGCATGGCCCCCATCCCATCGTGTCGTGGAGAGCACGATGGCGTCGCGAATCCCGGACTTTCGCCAGTCCCATTCCTTGACGGTGCTATGCCACATGGCGGATTATTCACCATCTCACAATGCCATAGACCAATATATTGTTTCACAATTAGACCTCTACCGCGCTAACCCGTTTCCAGCGTCATCATCCTCGGCACAAGCCAGCCCCAGCCCCATTCGCCGACGTCAGCGCCGTGCGTACACCGCCGCCGCCGCTCCACGACTCCACCTTTCGAAATCTGCCTCTAAGCCAACGAGCAGCACCCCCGAAACCTACAAATAACGACACCACCTGCGACCCAAGGCACACAGACGAGTTGCCATTGCGCCCGACTCCTGACCCCGACCCTGACCTCGCGCCCCATTGAGTGAGCTCGCTCCATCCGCATCCGCACGCGTCTTCCTTCGCTCCCCCAAATTCTGATCGCGAGCCCACAGCACAAGCAACCGTCCCGCCTCGGCCTCGACCTCGCCAAGCACCCATTCAACCTCGCCGTCCCCGCCAACCCCCCAAAAACAACCTCGGACGCCCGACGCGCCATGGGCTCCAAATCCAGCAAGCCCTCTGCCGCCGCGCACAACAAACTGCAACCGTCCACCGCGCGCTCCGACAAGGAGGAGATGAAGGAGCCGTCCAACTACTACACTCATCGCAGCAAGAGCATGCGCAAAAAGGCTGGCAAGACGCCTGGCGCCGCGGCCGCGACAGGAGGCGCCGGCGCGGCGGCGGGGGGCAGCGGTGGGGGCTTGTGAATACCCCTTTGTCGGCAAGACCAGTCTTGGAGTCATACACACAAGGCACGAGTAATTGCGCGAGGTCCTAGTCGTGATTTCTACATGCATCTCATCTATCTCTCTCGATCTCATTTCGCGTTTCCTTAGCGGCATAGCGAGGCTGTGCTTGGTCGTTTTCGTCACTCCAATTTCCTTCCGTCCTTTGGCTTTTGTATCTCTAGACTTTTCCTTTGCATCAGCATCATACACATTATAGTAAGCATAATCACGGCGCCATCGTCACTGTTCGCTTGGAAGATGGTCCACTGTATATTATCCCTGGTACAACCGAGTCTGTGCCTCTCTTCTCCACCTTCATGCCCTCCCAATTATCAACGCCAGCTCGTGCTGTTCCCAGTACTGTTACCCCCAACCCGAAAGCTCTCAGGCGGACCATTATGGCTATACACAACGCCGCCCAAATCAAGCACCACCTTTTGAAGGTTCACATTGGCCTCCACCAGCCACAACTTGAGCGTGTGCTTCCCTGGCGCCACGGCGCCCCAATTGGTCGTATTGCGCCAAGCATTATCAGCGACCGCGAAGCCCCAATTGACCGGGAAATCCGGTTGCTTCTGGTCAATGACGAACTGTCTTCGCTTCTCCGTCATGTCGTCGATCTGCGCCACGTACGCAACCGGTTTCTTCGGATTGACGTTGAGCGTGGGGGATAGAATGAGGGTAAGGTTGAGCCCCTTCTCCTTTGTCGTTGGCGTGAAGGTGTAGAAGTCGTACTCGAGCTGCGGGGCACTCGACGATGAGAGTCCTTCGGCGAGATGGTTGTTGAGTTTCAGGGCCGAGAGGGTGCGGCCGTAGTGTGGGAGGACCGTGTAGCTGAGGTTTCCACGGGGAGTAAGACGAGAGTAGTGTTCTGCTTCGAAGGCAATCTGACCCGCCGACTCGACGAAGCCGGTAGTAAAGCTCGAAGGAATGGACGTCTTGTTGACCAGGACATTGACTGTGGGTCGCTTGCCCGACGTGCCGTAGTCGTTGGAGCTTGAGACATTGAGCATAACCTTTTTGCCATACCCCTCGGGTACCTTTGTCCAGTCCACATCCACGTAGACCCTGATATCTTTGTCGTCAGGGCTGATCGTTCCCTTGTTCTGCGTCAGTTGGATGAAGGGCTCCGTGGTGATGTTCCACGAGAAAGGCTGCGTGCCGACGGAGAAGATGTCAATCCAGCGTTTGGGCGTGAAGGGAGTCATGCCGGGGAGATCGAGCGAACTGCCGCTGTTTGCGTGCCAGATGTCGTCGCCTGGGACGGTGGCGTTGCTGCCTTCGACCGTCACGCCCATGTCGCCGGAGAGAGCGCGTTCGGATGTTTGGACCCAGCGGAGGAATGGTGTGCTTTGGCGCATGGGCTGTTGCCTGCATAATAGTAAGCACCTAATTAGAAGGTTAAGAAAATTGTGATAGGACATACCAGTATCCTTGATAACCAAGATGGGTTTGGTCCATCATGTGGTTCCATTTGCCGTTGAAGAGCTTATGGTACGTTTGTGTGAGGTTGTGATCAGTGCCCATGAGTTTGATAACCGTGTCCATCCACTTATTGGCGCTGTTACGTCCCTGACCCGAGTAGATCTGATTGCGAGCACCTGCAGCCTGGACAGCGACGAAGTTGCCACCTGCAAGCACTGGGTGCAGCACCATCTGGAAAAACGCGCCTCTTTGAGCCTCCGGAAGGCTGTCGTGGATCTTTTGGGCCTGGTCGCCAATCTCTGTCCACTGCGCGAGTATCTGGTCGGCTTCCTCGTAATTGATGACACTGTAGCTGCTCGGCTCGACCCACTCAAACTTCCGCATGTTCGAGAGATATCCATATACGTCGATGATCTTCGAGAGGGCCTCGGCATGCTCCTCGTCGAAATTGCGAGCTGCCCAGCCTTCGATCCAGTCTGGCACAGACGTCTCGTCATAAGCGTCCATGTCGTATGCGATATCGAACCAGTGGCTGATGGGAATCTCGTAGGGCTTGATGTCGCCAACGTTGACGATCCAAAGCCGGTCGGCATCCCGGGCTCGGGCAAGGGACATTTGCTCGTAGGTCTTCTGGAGTTGAACGGTGTTGATCCACTTGTGGTTTCGCGAGTCACCAACATAGTCGAAGTGCTACACAATGCCGTTAGCTTGTTCTCTCGCATGGGTCATTGGACTCACGTAGTAGACTCCCGCGCCTCCAGACCGCTTCTTCTCATCGCCCACGGGCAGTCTGCGGATGTTCTGGAAATTGTCTTCCGTCCAAAGCAGGGTAACCCAGTCGGGAACCTTCATCCCCGCCTCAAAGTAGTCCTGCACCTCCTTGTACAGACACCACATCTGCGGTACCTTGCTCGCATCACCCCACACCTTGTCCATGATTTCCTCCTGTGCATTGACAACGGCTTCCAACACGCTGGTCTGAATGTCTGAAGACATGGCGGTGTCATGGTACCCCCGCATACCAACCGTGACCACGTTTTCGTAAGGCTTCGCACGCTGCGCACCTTCCATGAAGAAGTCGTACAAAGTGGCGTTGTTAGTCGCCCACTGCCAGCCGGACTCGCTGCCCTTGGCTACCTTGGACCATTCTTGAGTAGCTCGAACCATGGGTTCAGTGTGCGAGCTACCCATGACGATGCCGTATTCGTCGGCGAGGGGCTGACTGCGCGGATCATCAACATTGAACATGCCGTTCCACATTGCCGGCCAGAGGTAGTTGGCCCTGTTCCGGAGCAGAAGCTCAAACACATGGGAGTAGAATTCGGCGCCAAATGCACAACCGTATGCCGACTTTGGGTAGTTGATGTTCGCCCATCCTGTCAACGCGGGAGCTTCATCGTTGATGAAGAAGCCGCGGTATTTGACGGTAGGGGTTTTTTGCGACTTTGTGCTTCGTAGCGCGTAAATGTTGGTGCGGGATTTGGGCGCGACATCGGCAAACCAATGCCATGGAGACACGCCAATCTGCTCGGAGACATCGTAAAGACCGTAGATGGTGCCGCGTTTGTCGCTTCCTGTCAATGCTTAGATCCTTGTACGTCCCTCGAGTCTTGACGAAGCTTACCGGCAATGACTAGCGCTTCATCGGTTCCATTGCCAGGATTCTTGATCACAGTACTAACATAGGCCTCCCACTTTCCTTCGATCGTGCTCACATCGAGCTTGCCGCTCTTGATCAGGCCATCGATCAAACTTGAGTTGCCAATGGTACCCGCAATGATGGTGCCGCTGCTTGTTGTGTTACCAAGCAAAGTCCCGTTACTCGCCTTTCCAACGCTCCAGTCCTGGTTGATGCCAGTGACATTGAAGATGGCCGAGGCATTGGCGGTACCGCTGCCGATCGCGGTCAACGTACCATTGACCCCAGTGACACGCCCAAAGTCGACGGCGAGATCGTTGGCGGCGCGCAAGACGCCGGGCCAATCCGCAGCATCGAGGAGCAGGTTGACGGCGGAGCTACGCGTCGCAAGCAGAACGCTTCCGTTCCCGGACTTGAAGTCAATCGTCGGCTTGCGATCCTGGGACAGCGAGTCGACACCGGTAAGGCAAACAGCCAATGAAAGAAGGCTCAATAGAGCTTGCGGAAACAGCCCCATGATTGCACACCTCTAATGACTTTCGAAAGCAGAGGTACCTCGACATCCCAACCGACATGGGCGATGCACGATATATAGCAGCATCCAAGGATACTAGCATATCCCCTTAATAAACCAACACCCATGCAGACAGGATAGCTCTCGATGGGCCGTCCAGGAATATCCCAATACCCAGGGACCACACCGCGCCAAGCATGCGGTAGAAGATGACGATCCCGGGTATTGTATGGGTAAATTGGTGTCTTCTCCACGTTCGGTGCATTGTTCTGGAAGATGAGCACTTAGGCCCTTGGCCACGGACACGGGAGCTCTACTCTTCATATAAACGTACATGCGTCGTAGATGAATACGACCCGGCTGTGGGACGACTGTATAACCCCTCTGTAGGTACATCGGATGGCAAGCAAATTCTTCCGGAGATGCACTGAGTGGCAATGAACGTCGTGACGACACGATGTGAGCTTCAGCGAGTTGCTCGCTCTTGGGAACTCAGGACCTCGGATCGATGGAGAAGTAGAGAGGAGTGAAAAGGCTAAATAGATGGTTGATCCATGTTGCGCTAGCTAATGCAGGCGCGTGGCCATGAGCGACATGTCGACCGATTGAAATCGTCACCAAGGCAATTGGGGGCAACACTGTGCCATGTCTCGTTAACTCCGCCTGATGGCTTGCGTTGGAGTTACGAGAATGGAACTTGAAGTTGCCTGTATGCATGTGCAGGTCGACGTGAGATGGTGATGGTGTAATAGCGCTTAAGCCATAGCTCCGCCCTAGCTCGTCCCGTCTTAGCGCCACAGCGGCCATCGCGACCGCACGTGTGTTTAGAACTTTTTGCCCGCACAACACAACCACATACAAAAGTCTCGAGCCAACACACGCGCACCACCACCCACCACCCACCACCCACCACTTGTACCCGTCACCCACCCAATCGTCGCAATGGCCCAAGGCGCCGTGAAGAAAGCGGCCAAGCCCACCGCCAAAAAGTGAGTTCTGCCCTGCTCATCCCGCCCGTGCCGCCCCGCTAACACCGTCCAGGCCCATCAACCTCCCCAAACGCGGCTCCCGCATCATCAAGCCGAAGAACCCCACCCTCATCTCGCATTCGAAAGTCAAGAAGCAGCACACGGCTGGTCTGATTGGAAAGACGGAGAAGCTGCTTGCGTCCAAGGCGGGGCATCTGGAGATGTTGAAGGGTGGGAAGAGGGATGGCAGAGTGGGTGCTGCGAAGGGCACTAAGGGGACGAAAGACAAATGAGAGACTGCTTTGTCGGATATATCTCGAATCGCGAGTAAAGGGACCGCAAGTGTGGACTTGTAGTGCGCTGAGCAGCGTGGCGCCAGGTTCCCTCCACGGGAGGCCTGCGCATCTCGTCGCAAAACACGGTCATGTCACCGGGAAGACGGAGGACAACCCAGGAACTACTGAACAGAGGAGGACACGAGCGTCAGAAGTTGTGCGTGTGTCGAGTGCGAAAGGGCATGCCATGGCAGCTACCTATGATTATAACGAACCCCACAAGCCTTGAATCAAGGCATAGATAGATAACAAGCTACTCCCAAACACCACCGGAGGTATTACAAACAGACCAAAAGACGGAACTTTGCTCAAATGATGCCTGCGCGGGCGGCTTCGCCTCCACCCGCTTCTACCACAGCCTCGCGTGCCTTGCCTCGACCAATTGACCCCTCGCCAACGCCCATCCTGCGCGCAACGTAGCGCTGTGCAACAATGCCGACGCTCAGGTTGATCGTCTCCTCCATCCACTCGGCGATCCATTCGCGCGGATCAACACCTCCATCTTGAATGATTTGCTGGATCTCAGCAGGCAATTGTACCTCCTCACCTGCAGCCTCGGTTGGTGCAGGAGCATCGAGCCACTCGATCCATTGGGCAGGGAAGGACTGACTGAGGGCCTTGTAGCTGATGCCATGAACAGGATCGTACAGGTAGACAGCAAGGGTGACTAGCTCGTCGGTGTCTTTGTGCTCTTCGACCCCGCCCTCCTTCTCCTGCGACGACGCCGAGGAAGCAAAGAGGTCGTCGGGCTGGCTGTAGCCAATGGCCTGAATGGCGAGGAAGATGTCGCTGCTGCGGACCGGGTTTGATTCGCTCAAAACGTCGGTGGCCTGCTTCGCTGCTTCCTCGATGCCCCCTCTCGACGCGAAGAAGTCGTTAGCATATGCTTCGGCACTCACCCTGGCAAGCTTGGTGCCCTCTTCGAGTCCTTTGACCACGCCCAGGTCGCGCTTGTCTGTGTGACGCCACCACGGGCCATCGTTCCAGCCGCCGCCGCCTCCTCTGTAACCGTCCAGTGATTCTCGGCGATGTGTGGACTCGGAGCCCCGCTGGATGACGAGCAAGTCTCCCCCCTCGACTTGGGACATGACCTGCGAAAAGGTCCGGTATATGATGGGGTCGAGTGAGGGGTAGCCGACGAGGTCGTGCGTGATGTGGATCTGCAGGCGCTCGTGCTGTGAAATGGGCGGGGCGAGTGTGTGAAGGATGTTGCTGAAGGTGGGCATGGCGCGCTTCTGAAGCTCGTCGCCTGCAACGGGTCAGCGATGGTACGGTAGTAGTAGCTGCAGACGAATCATACCAATGCCACGGAGCGCGCCCACATTGCCGCGCACCTGATCGGCCCATCGCTTTGCCTCCTCGTTTTTCTGAATCTCCTGGTAGGCGGCCTCGGCACGCTTTCTGGCTGCATCTGCCGTCGCAGTGGCCGTCGAGAGCAGACCACCCCACCACGAACCTCCGGTCTGTGCTGCGGGCTCCGGGGCCGGCTCTGGGGTGGGCTTCGAGGGCTCCTCTTCGGTCGGCGCGAAGCCCTGGCGGAACGAGCGGGCGCTCTCCCCCGACTTGCGTGGCGCGGGGGCCTTGTCCTCGCTGGTGCGCGCGGAGCCGCTGGACGAAGGCGTCGCAACCCCCGTCCGGCGCGGGTTGCTGGATGTGGTGGACGAGGACGACAGCTTGGGCGTGTTAGGGCGGCTCGTCGGGCGGGGCACGTCGGGACGCTGGAACTTCTCCAGCGCCTCGAGCTCCTCGAGCTCCTTCAGGGCATCCGTCTCTTTCCCTTTCCCGGAGCTCGGGCGGGGAGCTTTGGCGGTTTTGGCGGCCTTGGAGCTCTTTGGCGGGAGCGGCGCCGGCGCCTCTGCCTCCATCTCGAGCTCGGCCAGCTGCTCTTCTACAGTCTTGGGCGGCATTGCGGGGCGGACTGGGGGGGTGGGGAGGGGGGACGGGTGGTGGATGGACTGCGCAGATGCAGACGCAGCACGACTGTAGACTATTGTATCTATGTCATGTGGAGTGAGCAGTGACAGGGAGCCATGAGCTATGCAGGGCGTTAGCGCGGACGCTGATTGGGCTATGGGGGCATGGGCGGCTTGGCTGGCTGTGCCTATGCATTTGCTCCATCAGCCACGACCGTCAGACAAAGATCCCGTATCACCACACCAGCAATCATTGGAATCCCCTTCAACCTTCGGGAGCGTTGTGCGCCTCTCTTGCTCCATCAGGCCCAGTCAAATCCGCGAGAAACAAAGTCACGCCGGCGTCTTTCCCTCTCTGCATCTTAACTCTGCATGCGCCTGTCACCCTGACACTGCACCGCGCTACGTCGCCAGGACTGGACTTACATCACCACCATCTTGAATAATTCTGACTACCATGCCGGGCCCCAGAGGGCTATCAGGGCGCTCGTTGCAGCGGCGGAGCACACAGCAGGACGAACCGCCCAGGCAAACTCGTTCTGGCCGGGGCTCCAAGTCAGCTGCAAAAGCAGACAAACCGGACATTGCATCACCCAAGGCCGCGTCCAAAGACAACAGCGTTGCGCCCTCTGTCAGGAAAACGACGCGATCTGCCTCCAACATCTCCAACTATGCCCATCTCGACTCTGCCGGAGACGTTTTCGCTTCCTACGAAAAGCCGCTGTTTATGGTCTTTGGCCTGTCGCCCGAGTTCTTCGACAGCCTCGACGAGCGCGAGCTGCCCAAGGCCACAAAAAGGTCCCGCCAGAACAACCGCGAAGAACTTTCCGGCCTGGGCACGCTATCTGGCGATTCGGAAGAAGAGGACAGCAGTTCTGAAGAGAGCGATGTTCCCGTGCCCACGCAGCCCGCGCCAAGAGGCCGTGGCCGTGGCGGAAGAGGCAGCCGGGGAGGTCGCGCACGGGGTGCACGAGGCAGAGGCGGACGTGGAGGCAGAGGCAGAGGCGGCCTTGTGCGAACCACGTCTCCAGTGCGAACGCGACCATCTCGCACTGCTGCTCCCATGTTTCCGCTTACAGAAGAAGACGACGAGGAACCGTCCAATCAGGACTCGCCCATGGTCTATGCCAAGGATTCGCCTGAACCGGAAGAGGAAGTCTCCTCTGACGACGACGTGGAGCAAAGCGCCGTCGAAGATGACGAACAGAGCGAAGAGGATGCCATGGAGGATGTCAAGGCTGATGTGTCTGCGACCACTACCCCACCAGGCGAGCCACCACACGAGCTTGTACAAGCCTACAACGACCCATCGATGAAGATCCCCGTGCCTCTTGCTATCCCCAAGATATCTCTGCCTGCAGACTCAACGTCAAACACGCCACTAGCGGGCGTATCTGCACCATCTGAGCACACCGTGCCCAAGTTGCTTGATCCCGAAGACGACGTTCTGTCAGACTCTGACCTGCCGGACCCCTGGCTCGAGGATCAACCGCAACCCGTTGAAGCCGAGTGTGAGGATTTCGCAGATTTTCTCCTCAAGACTCGATTCAAGCCCATGACGGACGTGGGAGCCATCGTTGCCTCTCTCACGAGGTTTCCTCTATCGCAGCGAAGTACCGAGAACCTCTATGCGCTCGCCGAGAACACGCAAATCATCCTCAAAGCGTGGCAGGACGAGTATCTGATGCTGGATGCTAGGGTAAGCATGTCGTCGAACGTCTAAGCGTTAGTGCTAATATTACAGACTGCACCGCATGCACACCCACCGAAGAAGCCTTGCAACGGCGGGCGCATCCCCATGGATCCTGCAGGTTTTGAGGACCGAAAAGAAGCTGACCTGTATGCATATATTCACGACCAAAAGAAGCCGGCAGGCATGCAAGACCCCTTCACTCAGCGCCCTGGGCACGAGAAGACTGACGGTAGAGAGCTGCGTCAACGTCGCACTCGTGATATGCTGGATTCTGCTGCGCCTAGCGAGGAAGAGGATGACGACGATGACGGACGCCCGGGCAAGCGCCAGCGTCGGGCCACGCGCCGATTTGAAGGGAGCGACCAAGGCACTGGCTCCAACACTCCCAAGAAGAACAATGGATGGGGCGGCGCACGGAAGAAGGGCGTCAGCAAGTACGCGCAGCCAGCCGCATCCCAAACTCCAGAACCCGAAGGACGCGGGAAGCGGGGCAAGGGGGGTGTAAACGCTCTGCTCCCTCAGCGTATCCAAGCGATGCGCGAAGAATCGGCAGTTACCAGTTCGGGTGATGAAGGTTCATCGAATGTAAACTCGGCCGATGCCGAAGACTATCTTGCCCCCGGTCAGAAGCGCGGACGGCCTTCAGGGAGTAAGAACGCAGGCCGTCGAAGCGACTACGGCATGAAGAAAGGACCCCGCAAGAGGGCTCACGAAGAAGATGCTCCTGTGGGCTCCGCACACGGCCCGAACGCACCTCCGCCTGCTCTGCAGTCGTTGAGCGAGGGTCAGATTCAGTTTACCGTAGATCCACCCATAGGAGCGAATCTCACGCCACCGGTCATTGGTCCCCACTCGACCGAGACCGTCTTCCAGGCAACGCCACAACCTCCAGGTGCTCCAGAAGCTGGGGGTATGGCGCGATCGGTCAAAGCACAAACTCCAGAAACCTACATGAACACTACTCCCTTGAGCCAGTACGGGAGCTCGTACGTGGACGAATCGGCCGCTAATTCAGCCTCAGGCTCGAGGAAGAAACCGCGCGTCAAAAGCGAGAAGCGGAGCCAGTCTATGACGATCTGGTGGGCGGAGCGAAAAGCCCGGCAAAAAGAACTGGAAGAAAAGAGTGGAACGCCTGCTAAGACACCGGTCTCAAGGTCTGCCTCGTCTACGGGGCGAAGAGGCGGTAGAGCATCGGCAGGAGTATCAGCATCCAGGGCCCCCCCAGATTCCACACGTCGCCCAACGACGTCTCATGCTGAGCCAGCCCCACAGCATTCGCCCCAGGATCCCTACGCCATGCAATATCAAGCTCCGCCCCCAGCCCACCAACCCTTCTCTGCACCCTCACCAAGCAACGCATACACTCCAATGGCATATCCGCCGCCACCGCCCATGATGATGGCTCCATCGCCTCTTGCAGCAGTCCCATCAGCGACCACATCACTACCGCCATATCAATCCAATCTAGCTCCATCTCCCAACGCTTCCCAAGGCCCAGGTTCAGGTCGCGCACTCGCCCCGGCGCCCTTGGCGCCCCAACTCCCACAGTCTTACCCAAGTCCATACGGGCCTCGGACAGCTCCGAGGCCGAAGAGCAACGGGCCACCTCCTTTGGCGCCCGCACCTCCACCGCATATCAGTCCGTATCCACCAATGGTGCCAGGACAGACCGTGCAGCATAGGGAAATACCTTTCAACGTAATGGTCCCAGGGCCGCCGCCCGACGAACAGAGGAGGGGGAGTCGGTGAGAGCTAGTCAAGACGACGATGTCGTCGCCTTTGAAATCTTTGGGAGCGTAGTTGACAGGCGCCGAGACGATATGTAGGGTGCATGTATATGTGTATATATATAGAGATTTTTGTACTAGTAACACACGAGCGTTCATCTGCACTCTTTGTGCCGTGATTCTTAGCGAGAGGCGTAAATGTATTTTCTGTACACTGGGTTTAAGTTCTTGGTTAATCACGTGAGCGTGGTAGTGTGCGCCCGCTGTGATCGATGTTGCACTAGGCTCGTGCTCGGCCGCGCGCCATGCGAACCCCCCCAAGCTCTGCTAAGCTTCGCCCAACGCCTGCCAACGCCTGCCAACGCATGGCATCGCCAATGCTCGGGCGCACGTTCCAACAGTGAACGGCCAACGCTTTCCCGTGGTGCTGCGCGGCCCTTACCGTAGCCTTTCCGTAGCCTTTCCACAGCGTGCAACTCTCCTCATTCCTGGGCCGCAACCAGCGCGTCCAGCGCCAACCTGCGCTCCGGCTATGACGTCGATGATAAACCGGTGCGTCTGCAGGCGTCGGCTAACGGAATAGCTTGGTGCAAGAAGCTGCACGCCCGCGCGCATCGACCTATCAACCGCGTGCATTTTTGCGGAGAGCCCGAGCCAGGTCCTGGGGTGACGGTCCACAGCGGGATGTATTGTAACCTTCCTCGCACGCCAAACCGATAAAGGCGCGCCGGTCGCTGCAAACACCGGTTCCCTCTCTTTCCCACCCCTCTCCCTTCTACGACTACGCCGCAGCCATGGTCATCAAAGATGCTCTCAAAGGCGAGAAAGCGCCGGTCCGCACCAGCGACGACGATGCCGCGCACGACATCAGCAGCGACCTCCAAGTCATCAGTGGCTTGCACCGCCGCCTCTCCAATCGCCAAATCCAGTGGATCGCCATCGGCGGCTCCATCGGGACCGCTCTGTTCGTCTCCATTGCCTGGGGCCTGACCGCCGGTGGCCCTGGTTCGCTATTCATTTCGTTCGCTGTATATTGCTCCATCCTTGCCCTCGCCAACAGCTGCATGGCTGAAATGACCGTCTTTATGCCTGTTGTTGGTGGATGGGTTAGGATGGGGAGCAAATGGGTTGACGAAGCCTATGGCTTCATGGCTGGGTGGAACTTCTTCGTAAGCTTGTCTCGCGCGAGGGACATTTTGGTCCCACGTCTGACACCTACCAGCTGTACGAGGCTGTCTTGATCCCCTTTGAGATTTCAGCACTCAATCTAGTCTTGACCTACTGGAGAGACGACATACCTGTTGCTGCCGTTGTTGCAGCCTGCATCGTGCTTTATGGCATCATCAATCTCTTCGCTGTGAGAGCTTACGGTGAATCTGAGTTCTGGCTTGCTTCCGGAAAGATCATCCTGATCTTCATGCTCTTTGCTTTTACCTTTGTCACCATGGTATGTCCAAAACCTTCGTTCCAAACCTAATGACTGACACGGCTAGGTCGGCGGCAACCCAAAACACGACGCCTACGGTTTCCGCTACTGGAAAAACCCAGGATCCTTTGCCGCTTACATTCATGAAGGCTCACTCGGACGATTTGAAGGCTTCCTCGGCGCCTTCTTCCAAGCCTCCTTCACCTGCGTGGGTCCTGAGTACGTCGCCATGGTTGCTGGTGAGGCCATCTACCCGCGCAAGACCATCAAAACCGCGTTCAAGACCATGTACTTCCGATTCGGCCTATTCTTTATCATGGGTGCACTATGTGTAGGGATAATTCTGCCCTCCAACGACCCAACCCTCGTTGCTCTATTGGACGGGGGCGACACCGGCACCGGGGCCTCCAGCCCTTATGTCATCGCAATGAAAAACATGGGCGTTTCAGTGCTACCAGACCTGACGAACGCGTTGATGGTAACTTCCATCTTCTCCGCTGGTATGCTATTTGGTCCCTACTCAATCGTCCGTTATCGTGCTGATAACCCACAGGCAACTCGTACGTCTATTGTGCGACACGCACGCTTTACTCGCTATCCATGGATGGCCATGCCCCGCGCTTCCTCCAACGCACCACAAGAGCTGGTGTTCCCATCTACTGCTTTTGCGTCACCATGTTCTTCCCGCTGCTCGCATTTCTCTCCGTTGGTCGCGCTGCCTCTGAAGGCGTCAAATGGCTCGCCAACATCACCCAAGCGGCTCAATTAATGGACTACATCTTTATGTGTACTATCTACCTTTTCTTCTACCGAGCCCTCAAAGTCCAGGGCTATGACCGCAACCAGCTACTGTACAAAGGCTGGGGGCAGCCTTATGTCGCCATCGCCGGTGTGATACTCTTCAGTGTGACGCTGGCGATATACGGATATGCGACATTTTACGCTTTCGACGTGGGGACTTTCATGACATTCTACGCCATGTGCTTCATTGATATCATCTTGTACGTCGGCTTCAAAGTTATTATGAGGAGCAAGTTTGTAAAGCCCGAAGACGCAGACCTGGTGTGGGAAAGACCGCAGATCGATGCGTATGAGGCGAGCATCGACCCACCATTGGGTCTGTGGGAGGATATTTGGTTGTCAATTTCGTTCAAGAAGAAGAAGGCTCAGAAGTACGAAGCGTGATTTGGTCATCCTACATCGAATAGAATCGGGAAACGAATTCGCGGGCTTATGAAACCTTTAGAAGCGTCCGAGCAGTCACTCAAATGGCCGCATACATTAGGAACAGTTTCGCGCTTCTCAATGTCAGAATACGAATTGCGGTCGTAGGAGGCTTACCCAATACCTACCATTGACCAGAGACCCCCGAATCACTACTTCACGGTATACCCACACTACCTGATATCTCGTTTATATCGACATCCTTAACCATGACAACCAACTGAAACCCAAACCTCGATCCCCAATTCCCGGTCCCAGCCGCTACCTGTGAACGCCTGACCTCTTTATAGCCTCTTCGCCTCCAGTACTCGCCATTAACCTCATCCACCATATGAATCCACAACCGAACTTTAACGTCATATTCCCTCCGAGCAATCTCTTTCGTCAACATCTCGACACACCGACCAGCCAATCCCATCTTATTCCAACCTTCCTTCGTAACAACAGCCTTAATTTCCCACCCAATCTCTTGCGGTGCCTCTAGCTTCGTCCCATCGGCCTCCGCAGGATACAGATCACCTTTCCACGGACTCGCGCACGCGCAAGCTACTGGCTCGCTTTTCTCGCCATCGCCATTGAAAATTACGGCGATGAGGCCGCGTGGTCCGAGCGCTTCGTGGATTGCGGTGGGTGTTTTAAAGCGGTCGCCTATGTCTCTCCAATGCGTTGGTGGGTAGACTGCAGGACTTTGGTAGCCGATGTTTATGAAGGTTGTTAGGGTATTTGAGATCAGAGGGTTTTCGATCAGGTCTTGGGCGGTGTAGATATGTGGTTGGAGGCCTGCTGGGGTAGATGGTGGGGAGGTTGGGGGTGGTAGTGGGGTCGAGCTGACTGCATTTGGCAGAGAGTTGTTTGGAGGCATCATGGTGGGTTTCGTTGGGACAGGTCGCGAGAGATATATTGGTGGTTGTGAGTCATTCGGAGAAGACAGCGACTTTCGCGCATACAATGTTCGATGGTTCGGTTGCTTGCTGCTTGGCAGCACCCGCTCTTACTGCTTTTGGCAGGCGGCGTACGAGAAACATGTAGAGCGCGCCCTGTGTCCCGTCTCTATTCTTACCATGTGTGCAAGAGCGTGCTGACAGATAACAATGGTTTATATAGTAAAGTGACTCATATTATTACTCAGCGTTCCTGAATAACTGAATGTATCATCGAGCTCACAATGGGACTAAGACAAAAAGTCGAAAGCACGAAATGTGTGAGTCTGAGGTAAGTAAAGCTTGCGAGTAATTTTACGGCATGGTTATTTGGGTGACGCAGTCAACTAGCCGATATAAAAGGGTATGGAAGGGCATGCCCTTCCGTGCGGAGTTGATCATCGCAGTTGTCTCCTTTTCAATCGGACAGGACACAAGATATTCAAGCAGTGGGCCAAGATAAAGCTCGAATAAAGACATGGGGTAGCTAGGAAAGATTAACCACCAGGTAATTTCCAGCGCTCAGTTTTCGTCATAATGAAAACTCCGAGGACGCGAGCCAAATCACTGTCGTTACTCGAACAATAGCAATACTTATTGGAGTTGGAGCCAAAATTCGACAATTGTTCAGTGATGGCGCGTGGTGGCGCCTTGCTGTTCGTGAATACGTGACCATAATCTCTCCTCCGAGCATAAGCGGTACAATATCCCATGGCCCACATTCCACCTCTAGCGATGGCGAAACATGGCCCCAGCACATCAAACCTGTACAATGTGTTATTGTTTAGCACCAAACCTGTCAAACATTGTTCACTTTCCTCTCGCTACCCAACACAATATTCCACGACCTCACAATGTTTTCACGAGAAGAAGAATTCGTATAAAACACCACACCGACTATCCTAATAACTAACAGGTACCATCAGTACTCCCCTCAAGACGTGAGTGTAGATGGGGCTCACCAAGCAACGCCTCCTCAACCAGCCCCTCAGCATCTGCACAGTCCAGTCGGGCAAGATCACCAAGAAAACCAAAGCCAACATCACTATCTCTTCCTCCATGAGCACAGCTCTAGACGAGATGCTCGCGCCGCGAAAACCCCGGATACAGTCCGGTGCTGTAATGGTGGTGGATCAAGGGTTCGGTGTTGGTCGCCCTGTCGGTGGTGACACTGAGGCATTTCCCTTGTTCGTAGATATGTCGCACTCGAAGGACCAGGTTCAGGCGACGACTGGAGTAGTTGATACGGGGTATCACTGTATGAAGTGTTGCAAGCATTATATCTGCAGGTTGATGAGGGAGCGGGAGGTATTCGCAAGTCTTTGCCAGGGAAAGAAGATACAGAAGGTGGAATGCAGCGACTCTATGGTGTGTCGTGAGGCGAGGCGGAAGAAGCGGGGCCTTAGGCCGTTGATCAAGAGCTGAGGAAAGTTGGGAGACTTGAGTCCCAGCTGGTGTTTGCATCTACGGAAGCTTGGTACTTGGTGAGCGAATTTGGGGGGGTAGTGTCGACTACTCATCTAACCTACTACTTATAATCGTCCTTCAATTAATATCGTCTTGGGAAGCTGAATAGATAGTACAACAATAGCTCACTTAATCGCACAACAGCGTGCAAGAGTTTCATCCACGTTTTCTCAGTCCATACTACCATCTCCTGACACACGAAGTTGTCTATTACAGAGCACGCTCTCAGCGATGTTTGTGCGTGATATCCAAATGTGATCACCGAAACACCATTAGCGCGAAGCAGGCCAGGATTTCGTGCAAAACGTGGATGCATCTTGATTCTCTATGAACGAAGGCCTACATAGTCGTAACTTGCTCACATCATGGAGAGATATGGCTATAAGTGGCCGGTGATTGCCGGTGATTGTTCCCAACTCGTTTTATAGGTATTGAGTAAGAAGGGCACTCTTAAAATACAGATGCGACATCATATCTCAAACAGACCCGAGTATGAGAGCCGACATCAAAGTCACGACGGCGAGAGGAATGCGAAGAAAGGAATGCGGACTATTTCCTAGCCTTCGGAGGAACAGATTGGACACGGAGACAAACCAAGGATTCTCTTCGGGTAGGACAGTAATTTCCTCATCCCGAAAGTCATACATATATATACTTTCAAGAACTATAAACAACTTCGATCCAGAACGAATGCTGTAGACTGCTGTGATGCAAAGGTCGCTTACTCCTCGAGCTCGCCTAGAACCTCACCTGCGATATCCCTCTCCTTCTTCGGGGGCCTGAAGCCACAGTACCTGCAGCTACACAGCACATTAGTATCGCACTCGAACTGGTTGAGAAGAATACATACGTATCTGGATATCCAGCCCATGGGCTGTTGGGAATCGGCTTTCCACCCTCAGCAGTCCACGTGTTCACCGCTTGCGGGTTCTGCCTCGCCTTCGGATTAACACCAACATCGATTGTCGCATAAAGGCCATCCTCGATTTTGCTCCCGATAAGCGAGATCTTCATGACTGGGTCGTCGCCACCTTGCTTGCCCATATTGAAGAGCGCATCCTGGGCGTTGGTGGTCTGTTTCTGGGTGTTGGTGTTGTAGGGCGCCGTCTTCTCGACTTGGCCCAGGAAGCCTTGCTCGATGTAGAACTGGCCGACATGGGAAATTGTGCCGCCTTGGATGGTGTTGTTGGGTAGAAGCTTCGCACCGTGGTGGACAATGGCTGTGACGAGTTAGACGGGAGGATCGGACGGAGAGAGCTTTTTAAACGTACTGTGGAGATGGTTGGTGCGGCCGACATAGTGACCTGGGATCACGGTGATGAAGGTAGCAGTACCGTTGGTCCCTGTCTTTTGTAGACCGCGAAGGGCGTTGCTCACGAGCGAGGATTTTGAGCCGTCACCATTGCCCTTGGCCTGAACGCCAGTGTAGACACCCTTGTATTGGTTAGCCTGTGCCACAATAGAAAGCGCTTTAGTCCTTTACGGTAGCGTTAGAGCCCCAGAGCTCGACATAAGCATCCGTGATTGGCTTGCAGCCAGTGGTGTCAATGATGTTGATATCAAGGTGTGTGATAGCACCCTTCTCCGTGTTGAGAAGGTCTTCGCGGATAAGCTCGCCAGTAACCCCTTCGTGCCGTCAGTATCGGCACTTGATTCATAGATCTGCTTAACTTACAGTATGGGCCTTCAGTCGCTTCGGGATCAAGCGTGCAGGCGGCCTGCTGGCCATACTCTTCCTCGACATCACCAACATCGCGGCGTACCAGATCCTCGGGCTTCGCGAAGCCTGCTGCGACACGAAGCTCGTGTAGTCTAGCCTCGCGCCTCTGGTGCTGCTCTCGGACCCAGCCGCTTTCTACAAGATCTCTTTTGCATTCTTGCACACTCCGGCGGTTAGGGTGGTCGAGATGAGCCTGCCTCCTGAGGATCTCCTTATTGGTGTTGCCGCCAGGGTGGGCAACGACGCCAGTGGCCAACAGGGCGGCGGCGAAAGCCTGCGAGAAATGAACCATCTTGACTGTGTACGCAGCGTAGACTGGAGCTCCGGGTTGATTGAGTGCACGATGTTTCCGGCGAAGAGCACCTCACCAGTAGTTATACTGATTATGTCCAAGGCGCAATTCCAGGGTATGGGACAAGAATGCCGACAGCAATATGGACTGTGGCATCATAGGCCTGCTTATTTGCCTCTCTTCCATCTCTTCTCACCTTCCTTCAGAGTTTCTATACAGTTACAAGTCTTCTCAAATTGCAAGTCATAATCGCAACCGTTGTGATAGGTTGTGTCGAAAAATGCCGAGCCACACGTGCTTCGTCTTGATTGACATATACTAACGGTGAGGTTCGTGCATCGTCTTGGCATCTGGGGTACGCAGTCGCACCCGGGAAAGCTTGACGAAGCTCATGGAAGATTAGCCGGGCCTATGGAGGTGATCCTTCGCCCAAACACGGTAGTTGGGAAGTCGGAAACACATTCGGTTGGTGAAGAGCTGCTGACGAGGACGTGGCAACGGCGAACGAATGAGATCCGTACTACGTTAGTGCTTGATATGAAATCAGGGGATCATCGCACTTGGAGCGGTAGTAAATATCCGTACACTATGATCTTGTCCAGCCACTGTACTAGGAAAGTGACTTTGTCAATGCTGCCTGTTGGCATCTATCTTATGTTGCGAACAAGGGACCATCTTTGCGTTTTACCATGTCAGAGCAAATGACAGACACGCTGATTGCTCGACGGTGTCTGCATGGGCAGAGCAACAACCCTGGACAACGGTTCACCTTACACAAGAATGTCGGCACTCATTAGCTTTACCCCGCAGTGCCAAAAGTCTAAAGCCGATGCAAGATGGTCATCGCATGTAGGGTTATTGCACGTGCGATCTGATCGGGTTAATGACTACTATATGCATATGCAGGAGGTCTCGTCTGCATTGCTATTTCCGGGAGCGTCGTCTGACGAGCGGCAAAAGAAGCGCCTGTGACGAATCAGAGCTGCGACGAACGTAAGACTGAGGGCGCAAAACTCGGTGAGCTCATCGCATGCATCGGAGAGGTGCCACCGACATTGTTAGGCTGTTTCGCCCGAAGGTGTGAGCGCGCAACGAGTCTGCGTCGAGAGGGCAGCCGTTGTGTCCGGGTCGTTGCGCCTTGTGGCCGGATCCTCTGTGTGTCTAGGCTTGAACAACGAAACGGATGGCATCTTGTGGCCATACTGTGAGCAGGAAAGGGCTAGCAAACGGTCGAGAGGAGCTGTAGGTGTTGCCGGCAACGGTAAGTGTACGCGACGTCGTGGTGAGCTAGTGCATCCCTGGCCTCTAGCCAGGTTCATACTAGCACCGAAGCTGTGGAACGCATCGCAGTTGGCTTCCACGGTGTAGAAGGTCAGGGCAAGCGATATCTCAGCTCCGACTTACCAATCGAGTTGGAAGTCGACCACGAGAAACCGTGGTTGAAACAAGAAGGTGATGAGGAATAAGAAGGCTGGGATGGCGTCACCATCGATGAAATGGGTTAATGGCGGGGCGTGCGCTTATCCTAGCCAACACCACGCGCCGACAACTCCGCTTGAACGGTCTCGTACAACTGCAGCATGGTCAAACACCGCCCTGAAGACCTACCGACTTACCGAGACGCGACTACTCCTGGCTCAACGCATAGTCCGCCATGGCTCAATCGGCGACGCAAGCGCAGCACAGCACGGCTCGTGGCTACAGCATGTCTAGCCTTCCTTGCCTACTACGCGTACAAGATTAGCGGCAACACCGCGAAGCCCGCCAGCGGTCTATCCGTCTCACTACTCCACGAGAATTATGCCACCTGCGCTTCCCTCCGCAGGAAACCAGGCAAAGTCAACGCAGAACGCGACTCCAACAAACGATGGGTCAAAGGCACGCCGCCCCTCCTTGTCCGCAATGCCACGGTCTGGGTCGGGGAACCGGAACCAGGAACCTCGGAGGAAGATGCAAGAGCTGGAAAAGGATGGAATTGGATAACGTCTGATGTCTTCATTCACAAGGGACTGATTGTTGAAGTCGCCGAAAGCATCTCAACTAAAGATTTGCCCCGCGACACCAACATCTTCGACGCCAGCGGTCGTCTTCTCACTGCTGGAATCGTCGATATGCACAGCCATGCTGGCCTCGGAAGTGTCGGGAATCTAGAAGACGACGTGAACGAGCTCTCAAAAGACATCACCCCGTACGTGCGATCCATTGACGGCCTCGATCCCTTACAGCCCGAATTCGAATTCATCAAAAGCGGCGGTGTGACCACCTCCCTGATCCTGCCCGGCAGTGGCAACAACATGGGCGGCGAGGCGTTTGTGCTCAAGCTTGCGGTCGGCAGCAAGAACGGAAGAGAAGAGGTCAGCCAGCAAGATCTCTTTGCCGATCCGGATCACGATTGGCGGTACATGAAGATGGCGTGTGGAGAGAACCCCAAACGAACCTACGGAAGAGCTGGCGACCACGGACCATATAGTCGATTGGGTGAGGCGTGGGAATTTCGGCATGCGCTTGAGCAGGCGCAGAAGTATGTACAGGAGCAGGAAGATTGGTGTACCGCTGCTGATGCGATTGGGGCCGAAAACATGCAGAGTTACTTGAGGCAGGATTTGGAGTGGGAGTCTTTGGGGGCGGTGCTGCGAGGGCAGGTCAGAGTCAACACGCATTGCTACACTATTCCTGATCTCGAAGCTTTCGTGCGTCATACAAACGAGTTCAAGTTCAGGGTGTATGCATTCCATCACGCACATCAGACGTACCTGGTGCCTGAGGTACTCAAGCGCGCCTGGGGTGGTACACCAGCCGCCGCATTATTTGCCGATAACAGTAGGTTCCTTACCACTATTTGAAAAAACTGGGAACGCTAATGAGAACCGCAGTGTACTACAAAGTCGAAGCTTATACCGCTTCAGAACGTGCCGGCGCAATCCTGTACGCCCACAACATAACGCCCACGTATGTATCCGACAACCCAGTATTGAACTCACAACATGTCGTTTTTGAGGCTGCAAAAGCATACGGCTACGGATTGCCATACCATGCCGCCCTCGCTGGAGTGACCTCGGCTCCCGCCGAGCTTCTTGGCTTGGGAGAGCGTATCGGCAAGATCAAAGCCGGCTTCGATGCAGATATTGTGCTGTGGGACTCTGATCCGTTGTCGGTTGGCGCAACGCCCGTGCAAGTCTGGATCGATGGCGCGGTACAGTTCAAGGATGCAATCGAGCTTAAGAAGCCCACTACGGGACCAATCTCTCCCGATACTGGACTAGGTGATGACCCCAGAATGGAGGAACTGCTCGGTGATGTTGTCTTCAGGGGCATCACGCACGTCCATCTTGATGCCATGAGGGAGACTTTCAAGGTTCCGGAGGATTCAGTTGCCATAGTAAAAGGTGGAAAGATGACCTGCATCGGCTTATGCACAGATGAACTTGCCGTCAGGGGCAGCTCTGACCCAAGCACAATTATCCTCAAAAACGGCTACATAACCCCGCCCTTCACCGCCTTCGGTTCGGCCCTCGGTGTCGTCGAGATCGACGCCGAACCTGATACACACGATGGGCCACCTCCTGTTGACGGAATCGCCCGCGCAGTCGACGGTCTTGCCTTCGGCGGCAAGCAACTTGCCCGTGCCTTTGAACACGGTGTCACTCGCGCCATCTCGGCACCTGGCTGGGGAAGCGTGTCGGGTCACGGTGTCAGTGCGGGCTTCAAGACAGGCGCAAAGCATTTACTGGAAAAACACGCAGTGTGGAGAGAGGAGGTGGGGTTCCATTATTCGCTGGAAAAAGATGAGAAGACGCCGAGTATGTCTAGCGCAATCGCCTTGCTGAGGGCTAAGCTTCTGGATGCTGTTGACGCAAACTCAACTTCTGACGGCCCCCCAACAAAGGGACAATATGAAGAGTCTGCATACCTCAAGCGCGTAGTTTTGGGATCTCTACCGCTTATCGTCGCTGCTGACAGTGCTGACGTTATCGCTTCGCTCATTCGTCTGAAGTCAATCATCGAAGCTGCAATGGCCAAAGCGACAGGCACGACCACTTCAGCCTCCAAACTTCGCTTCGTCATCATAGGCGGCGCTGAGTCCCACCTTGTGGCCTCGGAAATTGCCCACGCTGATATCTCCGTTGTGCTCGCTCCACTCTTGCCGCACGCTCAGACATGGTACCAGCGGCGTTGTCTTACGGGAGCACCACTGACAAATGGTACCACCATCAACTACCTTGTGGACGCAGGGGTCCGCACAGCCATTTCAGTGGAAGAGGTATGGGAGACGAGGGATTTGGGGTTGCTGGCTGGTATTGCGTACGCCAATAGCGAGGGAAGATTGGGATTCCAGGATGCATTGGATTTAGTGGGGAAGAACATATATGCGATGTTAGGGATCCAGAACATGGTGGAAGAGGAGAGAGGAATAGAGACAGATGAGTGGGTCGTATGGGAAGGCAGTCCGTTGGAGATTGGGGGAAGAGTTCGGGGGTTGGGTAGTGGGTGGGGAAGGACGGCAGTGTGGCGGTGAGTGAGCTACTGTCTGAAGATGGGCATGAAGTCATCATATGTCATGTAGATAGTCCTGCCGTTGGCGGCTCTGTTTCAAGGTTGATGACCCATTTCGTACCCGACTTCCGAATGAACGCCAACCTCATCAGTTGACATGGCGCTCTGTTTGATGTCCTTTCATTCTCACTCGATTGTCAATTCGCTCGAAACCGGGAAGTGCGCGGTATTTACTAGGGTATGGTTGACGGCTAGTACGGCGCGGCGCGTTCTCCGCTCAACAACTATTGATACCGTCGCATGCCGGCAAGTTTGACTGACGTAAAGGCCTCCACCACGTAGCGGGCACTTGGGAAATACAAGGAAGCGTACAAGCTCAGCCGCAGTCTTATAAGAGAGGAAAGACGGGCCCGCGATATGAGTGAGACCTCTTCACTGGAACAAAACATCGCACAGCCTGCAGCACAGCCCATACCGCTATGTCTCAATGGAAAACCATCAACACGTGCGTCTCATTCCCTAGAGTTTACACCAATCGGAATTGATCAATTTTCAGTATGGCGGAATACCGCCGCTATAGCTTGCAACCAGGGGTCAACGTCTTTGCCATCAAAGAGACCATTGCCGACCCCAAGGAGACGGCCGATGTTGAAAACTCGGTGTATCAAGCGTTGTGAGTTTGAGCCCCATTCGGTCTGGTCGTTCCTAGGGAGTGGAGCTGACGTCGGGGCAGTCAAGAACAAGCACAGAACAATAAGATGCGGTTCTACAAGTCGGATGACAAGCTCAGCGATGGTGGTGGTGGGCTGCAGGTCTGGTACAACGGCACGAAAATTGAGCACAAGGCGCTATTGCCGGGGAGTCTGAATCCGGTGGGGGATGCGATTAAGGCGGCACTTGCGAAGGAGGGTTAGGTAGGTTATGTGGGTAGATGAATGAATGAGGCTGCATGTTTATGGTGGTTTCATGGTCCACCGATGACGTCAGCCATATGCCGCGCAACTTGACGTTGACGTTCACTAGCTTTCCGTCCCATCAGCCATCAGCACAACGCGCTCCATGATGCACTGATCGAAACAACACACCACGAACGTTACAGTCGCCCCAAGCAAAATCGCTTGCATCCAGTGTACCATGGCCGGCATAGCACTGGGCTTCTTCCTCGGCGGCTGCGTGGTCGCCATCCCCGTCGTCACCGGCGTCGCGGAAGGCGTCGAGCACCAAAAGAAGCAGAATGAAGAGGCCGCCAACGAGACACGCATGGTAAAATTCAACGCGCTCGTGACTTGCGACAGCAAAGACGAGTTCGCAGACGAAGTAGACAAGGGCATCCTGGTCGTGCGACACGACAAGGTGTGGATTCTGCCCCGCGACAGCGACTTCAAGCCCGTGCCGCCGTCGCCCACCATGGACCCGCCGCTGCACGCCTTTGCCGGCTTCTACATTCAGTACCCGGACGAGAATCGCAGCCCGCCCGAACGCGGCCTCGTGTCGACCATCAGCGAAGACCCGCCTGTGCTCAACTGGATCTACTGCGACCGTGACACGTACGAGCTCAAGTATGGCAATCGCACTCAGTCCATCACCCACCACGTCGGCGAGTGGGACTGGTCCGAGGACGAGATGCGCCTGCTCTTCGACGGCTGGGAGGGCTTCGTCGCTATTGATGAGTGGGACGGGGAGGACGAGGACGAGAGCACCGAGGCGGGGCGCGAGGGCCTACGCTGGGCTGTCTATGTGGACCGCGATGACAACGGGCTCAAGGGGCGTCGCAAGGGGCGCGACATGCTCGAGGTGGTACTGCACCGGCGGCCGCAGAGCGAAGAGGACCAGCTCAAGCAGATCGAGGACGCCAACAAGAAGATGCAGGTCAAGAGCCGCGGCGGCCTGAGCACCCAGTTCACCGCGCCGGCCAAGGAGCTGGAGCGCAAGAAGGAAGAGCGGGCGCGCAAAACGGCTGCGGAGGGGAAGTGAGACATGAATGCTTGGACAAATCGAGTCTATTGATACCGCAGGAGAAATCAAGAGCAAGGGACGCCAAAGAGCCTCACGAAGGCCATGCTACAGTCCTCAATCATCGCAGTCGCAGCTCCCCCAGTTCGACCGGCATACCGCACACGTCGCCCTCCTCCCACCCGCCCTACATTCCACCTCCCACGTTTCGAAGCATTCTCGATGCACCGTCCTCCCACATCCGCTCTTGCACCACACAAGCTCGTCACGCAACAGAAAGTCTTCTCTGCAGATGGGGCATTCGTCGTCGACGGCGCGGCGCCGCACGTGTGTCCGTGTACATGTGCGGGATGAAGGCGGGCTGGCAACCCCGCTCTCGCGAGCAGGGGATGAAGGCGGGCTGGCAATTCTGCTCTCGCGAGCAGGGGAGGAAGGCGTGGTGCTGATTGTGGAGCTTCGTGATAGCGCAAGGGACGAGATGGCGGACGTCGATACACGAGAGATTGTCGGCGTGACACTTGGCGACGTCGAGGTGGACGATGCGATGCCTTCTAGTTCCTCCAGCCGGCGCTGCGCCACCAGGAGCGTTCGCTGCATCTCCGCAACCATCTCTTTCAGCGTCTCGAGCTCGGTGGCGCTTGACCGTGGTATTGTCGTCGACGTCGACGTTCCGCTCCGAGACGGAGTAACGTGTCGACGATTGGGTCCGGATTGCGACCTGGGTGTACTGGGCAAGCTTATTTGTCGCGTCTCCACCTCCACGGTGGGACAAGGATATGCTTCCTCGATCCGATCCACCCAATCATCCACCATGTCCTGGGCCTGGTCTTGATGCCACCTTGGACACAGCATGACTTCAGCCAGCCGACGCAGTCTGTGCCCAATAGCGTCAGGATCAGGTTGTCGGGTCGAAAGATCTTGCAGGATGGAGTCGCCCTTATGGACATTATGGGCTGCGAGCCTGATACGACATTTACGGCCTTTGGAGTAGGCTTGGCCCACGCAGCAGTTGTCCGAAGCTATTTGCAGTGTGGTCTTGGGGTCCCAGAGGGGTGTGCTGGAGTGTCGAGAAGAGTTTGAGGCACGCGAGAGCGGAATCGGATTCGATGATGGCATAGTGTTTTCTGTTGCGAACTCTATCTTGCTTTCGTGTGGCGATCCGGTGATCTGGCTGGAATGACGAGGATGCCCTACGACGTGGGCTCTATATATCCACGCCAAATTCACGTGTCTCAAGACCCTGGCATCCGTAGAGACAGGCCCTCGCGTGGCTTAGACACACAAACCTTACCGAAGTCACGTACTCCCGCTGCTGCACACTTGTCACATTCATGCGCGCGAGGCTGTGTTGAACCAGTACATCTACCGCGCAGCTACTACCCTTGCCCCAACCCTACCGAAACCACATGAATCTCCCAGCCTAGGCCACAAATAGAGGCATCCACCCACACACATACATATTTAAGCGTGGCTGTGGCTGTCTCAACATTCTTAGCGCAACCCTCCCGTTCATTCGGCGAGGCTGATGCGGCGTAGTTCTGCTGTGATTCGCTCATTAAACCCCGGGGCGTGGGAGGTTTGCTTGGGCAATACAATTAGCGTTTTGTGTGGGGAACATGGTGGGTGGGCAGTGGGCATGGTGTGTCCCTTGTATAGTGCGGTTTTGAGGAGTCTTAAAATGGTGGAAGCGCGGCTGGACGGTCGCAGAGCTGCAGGACGGGTTCAGGATCGAGGCGATTGCATACGCTGAAGAGTCTCTCGTTTCGCACACCCATGGACAACATGCACCCATTCCTCAGCTGCTATCTGCTGCCTTTAGAGCGTGGCTCCATATTCGCTCTCGCTGCGTAGGATGATGAAAAGCGACCCCCACCAGGTGTCGCAATAATTCATGCAACATTAGCTTAGCACAATCACCCTCCATTTTGCGAGCACATCAACTGTTATGATAACAACGCACTAAAATCTGTAGAGCAGAGGCTATACTGCATTGCTACAAGCCTAATTGTTTAGAAATCAAGATTGAAGTACTGTATAGGAGATGTCTTAGAGACCACCGTGCTTAGCTAATGTCGCAGGAATTATTGCTACACCTGGTGCTCCCACGGCGACTAACCATTGTCTCTCACCACACCTCTGATCCACCGCCGCCGCTGCCGCGCTCTTGCGGTGGGCAGCTTGGGAAATAAGCTTTGGCCACCACCCCCAAAGCATCCGAACATGATTTTTCAAATCACCAGAATTATGCTCAGCCTATGCAAATATTGCAATTCTTAGTATTCGAATCTAAGTATTCTAAGCTCTTGAAATGCAATCTAGTTGGTTTTATCACATGAAAGGTAGGTTTTTGCATTAGGTGGTCGGCGCTCATTTCCCGAGTATTACCCACCGCAAGAGACGCCCAACTAGGTAGTAGCGCTTGCGGGATGGATGCTTCTGATTGGCCTGGACTTCGAGAAATGCACCCTATGCGGACTAGCACATCTTCCACAAACGATCCACCGGCGGCCTAACTACACAGCCGACTCCATCTCTAGATACTGCAATGGCAATGTCTTCCAACGCCTACAAAAGATGTGTGACCTGCGTGTGCTTTCCCAGCGTTCTTCACACCCGCTTTTCCTGCTCAAGATTCACAATTCACGTGTCTTAAACAATGCATACCCCGAACGAAGACAAGATGTTCGCAGGCAGTGCAGCACCACCGCGATACAGTGCAGCACCACCGCGATACAGCACAGTCGCACAATCACATACCCATGCTCACCATCATACTGCTCCCCACAAGGTCGAAGCCGAAGAAGACGAGGAGGTAATCCGCGAAGTCGACGATATGACGCAGTGGATCCCCAGGCCACCCGACCGACAAGGCATTCCGCAGTATCGGAGACTGGCTGTAAGACTTTTCGATCTTATGCCAACGCAATGAGCAACTCAGACGCTGATGAACTTGTTGTAGAAACCCGTTGTCATCCCTCGCGTCGACATCGCAAGCACGCTCAAGCCACAACTTCCGTTCATGAGGCTGTACAGCCGCGACCTCGCACCGAACGACATCGACGCGGACGGGTTCATTGCCTTTGTCGATAACTTGGTGGTGGCACAAGCGGCACCACCACCTCTCAAGTTGGTCAGCACCGCGGGTGACATAGTGGGACTTATGTAAGTATAAGTCATGGATCCGACCTTTGACTAAGAGTTGCAACTACAATGATTGACGACTGATGCCTTAAAGTCCTTCGATGGAAGCAGGCCTGGCTGGAGCCGGTGTGAGTATCTTAGCCGGTACTGCGTCTGCGGTCATCTCGGCCAAGAGAACGCGAAAGTACTTGGAGAAGGTCAATCGCGAGTACTTTGCGCCGCGGGGATTGAAAGTCGGCATTGTCAAGTACGATGAGATCCTCTTCAGGCTGGGTGTAACCAGAGATTACGCCCCCGGCCCCTTCGAGTCGTAAGCATTGCATCTGGCAGTCTGAAAGGTCTTGAAGCTGACCCTGTTAAGTAGCCAAACACCAGAAGCCTCGGCAGCGACACTGAATATGCGGGAACGATGCATGCAAACGCTGATGCCTTACATAGCTCCTCTGACTTCGGACGTTCCCCCACTGTTGAACCAGCGGTCCGTCGTTGATCAGATTTCGGCGAAGATGGCTGACAAGGAGAGGAAAGATCGGGAAACCAAGTCGCAGAAAAAGCTCAAAAAGTTGCAAGACAAAGAGTCAGAGATCAACGATCTCATGCAGCAGCACTCGGCACACTACCAGCCCGAGTATGGATCGGATGGGTCGCAGGTGAGTTCTCACCTGTCGGGAAGGTCGTTCAAGGATGACCGTAGGAGGGCGAAGGCCGAACGCAAGGCGGAGAAGACGCAAGAAAAGAGACAAAAAAAGGCGGAGAAGAAGCTGGTCAAGCTGCAAGGAAAAGAAACTAAGAATATTACCGAAAATCAAGCGAAGATGAAGAAGATGGAGTTTTTGGTAGTAGAAAACCTATGAGTTACCGGACCCCGTCCGCGTCCGATGCGGTCGAGATACCGTTGGAAGGTTCGGTCAAGACTATGTATAAAAGTCCTCACTAGGCCAAACGAGAAGGTTGATGTTTCCGCATGGGCCGATTACAATGTGATGTTGTCTCCAGCTTCGGTCTAGGTATATCTCTTCGATCGAGCACCTTCAACACATTCTTCTGCTTCACACGGCCTTGCACTATCGGAGGTAATTGAGTACATTGTAAGCCAACCGTTCAAACTGCGGATAATACTATCATGTTTTCCTAAACGTGAGGTCTCGGTCCGGATGCACAACGTGGCTACGCCTTATCGGCATCTGCATCGTAAGCTTATACGCCTCCTAGAGCTATTGACCTGTATGGGCAGCTCTGTCCACGCATATTAAAAGGGAGGAATCGTCACCACTGATGACGTGCTGATCCTGGTCCCGCAGATATACACTTGCATGTACCTCTTCAAAATGTGGCACCGCACCCACCACTTCGGTTGGCTTATGCAGCGCCACCCCACCGGTCCACTATTGATCGCTCAATTTCCCCTGGGTCTCGCCCAGGAGTACTGCGAGCGTGCTGAAGCCTCCATGGAGTTCCTTCTCCACAAGATGTGGGGCATGTTTAATATGCTGGCCAAGCTGCCGGTACACGCCACCATGCTCGTCTGCCGGCTTATATAATTACTGGACAGGGCGCGCGACACCCAGAATATGTTGGGCATAATTCCATCTTCCTGCTGAGCCACTCGCAATACTCGCCAGTGTTTCCCTCAGCCACGCATTGATGCCCAGATCACTGTTACCCACTGCTTTCAACGCCATACGGAGTGGGAATAGAATGATAAGGCTCCCTGCACTGCCCCAAATAGCATCAAGATGGTAGTCTACACTGCGGCATATTGTGAGACCGGCCTCGTGGATGATGTCACCAGTATTCTCGTCCATGCCCAGACCCATTGCGGCCCTCGTTTCTTGGACAGCCATGTGTACCAAGATTTTTATGCCATGATATAGCACGATGACGTTGGCGTGATAGAAGGATTTGTATCGAAGAATTGAGGACCACGGAGGGATTGCTCGTTGTCTGGTGACTCCTGATCGCGATGTGTCCGACACAGGGACCTCGGTGTGAATATATGCTGGCGAGCTCGCCCATGCATCTTTCCATGACTCGAGCTCGGTGATGATGTTGCAAGCCTGTTCGTTGAACTTCTCTGCCATTCGAATGTCCGTCATGGAAATTTCTCTTTGCATAGTTCCACGTATGTAGAAAAGATCGGTACAGTCAGCTAAAACGTCCTGCAGTGTCTTCATGGAGTCTATGCGACCCGGAAAGAATCGCCACGGAACGTACTTCCACTCCGACGTCGAGAAGACAGTCCGCTCTCTCGAGAGTAGGGCTGAGAAGATCATGTTGGACCGTGACTTCTCAAAGAGAACTAGGAACGGGAGCTTCGTCACGGCTTCCGCTCCGTGAAGTGCGAAAAGCTTTTCGAGCCCGCGTGAGTGGCTGAGCCAACCATGCTCTTGGTCTGAGCTCAGGAGCTCAAACAGTGTCATGACGATGACCGATTGTAGCGTGTCCAGGGTGCGAGACTGGAACGGGTCGCTGAGAGATTGGTTCAGCGTTCTCAATGCTGTGGTGTACACCGACAGGCCGTCTTTTATGGTCAGGTTGTCGCGGTGCTCGAGCCCGAAGAATGTGGTTGACAACGCCACCAAGCAGGTGTTTGTCAGCGGCTGGCCCTCCTCGTCCGGAACAACGGCGCTCCAGACTCCGTGAAACAGTCGACTGTTGGTGTACGCCATGAACACGTCCCGGCGAAGAGGTCGAAAATTCCAGCGCCATGTTACCGGTGTTGTCTGTGGGCTGCTTCGCTGTGCTTTGGCGACCAGTCGGCCATCTGATTCTGCTGTAATGCTGGCGTCGATGGCTACGCGATTGGTGATGTTCTTCCTCCCATCGTATTGGAGGATGGCAAGATTCTGGATGCCGCCACAATGCAGTTTCGCTATGATGCAACGTCTGCACTGTGGTAAGGTGAGATCTGAATTTTTATTGATGTGAGCAATAAGAGCGTAGCCTCAGGAAGTAGGGGTGCATCTCAAGGTGACTGACCGCATTTGATATGACGGCGCTTGCAGTTGTCGCAAGCCTTGGACCGCCCTCCGACTCCGACCATGCCGCCCCGTATTGCCGCCCCAGGACGTGTTATTATAAGTAGTCTTGGTGTTTTGTATCGAGCTTCGTAGTTGTAAATACAGTATCGATAGAGTGATTGTCGATTGCAAGGATTAACGTTCACTAATGTAGCGTCGCGAGGATGCCAAGCCGGTCATCACCGGGACCGCCCGCAATCGATCAAACTAGCCTAGATTTTGATTATGTGCTATTCATGATACAGCCCCAGATCTTGATTCCAATTACCAACGCCTTTATGCCGCAGCTGTGGCATAGATACAGGAAGTGTGATTAGTCTAGCATGGGGTTCGGAGAATGTTGCGAAAGTGATAGGTGAGTAACTAGTAATCTTTAGCATTTTCTACAACCTACTTTCACGCCACACTGGAGATCGATGTCGCAACTTGCAGCCACTAGCACTCCTGCAATTCAATTTGAGGTCTCTAGCCCAGACCTTACAGTTGCGGCTCTGCAAGTTTAGCAAGAGCCTTGGCCAAGCTTGATAGGACGTAGACAGTGCAGCTTGTTTCCACAAGCAATTGGCGATATGCACCTATCAACTCTTTGTAATTCGGCAACTCTACATTGCGTCGATATTCTTGTTACACGTTATTTAGGTTGTCGGTCCATTTCATAATACTTGGAATTAACCCGGTCAGCGTGCAATGAATTGCTATGCGGATTTCGGGAACACAGATTGTGCCGCGATTGTGTGGCACTGTGAGTTCGCGTCGAAGCAGCATGTAATGAGTTCCCTTGAATCAGCTGTGCTGACTTTGTGCACTATTTTTTGCATTGGTAGGTGGGATTCTCATTGCGGATGTCCATGAACAATTTTCACGCTTGTGGCACGGTGTTCCTAAAGACGTTTTACTCTTAGATCGAGAGGGTCATGGAACTACCTACGGTCTCTGTCATGGTAAACAGTTATTTTGTATTGAACAGGTTACTGTGTTTGTTGGTGAAATTCGTCCCCCCGAAATCGGTAAAGCTGTCGGTGCAATAAAGAGCATGTAAAGCAAGAGTGGCAAACGCATGCGGTTACTATATATGCGCGTGACCCACCGCAACATCAACTTCGACCCATAGCATGCAAAAACGTTCAATCCTGTTGGTAATAATGACATCCCCCACCGTACCCGGCATTGGATCCTTCATCCAGAACATTGAAGGCCCCCAGCCATCCATCCCCGCAGACTGGATATGCATCATCTGCCAGGAATCCCACTCCGACCCAAGCAACGCGCTCCGGAAACCCGTCTGCGCTTGCCCGAACAACCACATTTTCCATCGGAGTTGCATCGTCGAGTGGATCAGAAGCATTCAACCCCAGTGCGGTCGGTGCCCGCAATGTCGAGAGCAGATTTGTCGCTGGGATGGACTTACGCCGGCGGAGGCAGCGGAGTGGCGCGCTTACCTCTGGAGAATGGACTTCAACACTGCTCTCGATTCATCAGGACGTATCGAAGCTGTATGGAGATCTCCTTTTCAACTCGGCACTCGACCGGTGACAGTGAATGCGGGCAGCGGATCTACCACTGGCCCAGTTACACTGGGCACTAGCATCAATCCTGGATTCCCCACCGCCGCACCAGCTTTACGCAAGAACGTCGGAAAGAATAGCTTCAGCTGCACGGACCGAACCAGGCGGGGCTGGTCCACCGACACTGTTATAAATGGCCATAATTACGCAGAGCTGAGCAGGATACCCTTCTCCAACCAAAACACGACCACAAGCATGCAACCACAGAACACTCAAATGGTTCGTGATCAGCTAAGTGCCACTCAAACACCCCAAGACATTGCAAACCAAGACTCGGCTATGACCACTGAAGCTCGACCAAGCGGAACATCCGAGACACGCCATCCCAATGACGGCTTGCGGGTGGATGCCGGTGTGAACTCGCGGCATATGCAGCCTGCCGCAACTGGCACTTTGGGCGGGGGTCCACCTAGAGCGGCTGTCGCACCCTCTCGACGACGGACGCAGCGTGAGGAGTCCGACACCGTACGCGCTCGACGGCGCGTGCGTGAGCCGTTCGCGATGGAGAGCTCTGAGGAAGCAACTCCACCGCGAGGTCGTTACCCTCGCGCCACCTCCCCTCGCGTGGCTGTTGGTCGACCGTACCCCAGGAATGCGGGTCGTATTGCTCGGAGACATCGTTGGAATCGCGCTGGAGCTACGGTTCGTGAGGACACGGCCTCTTCTCACGCTAGCGCATCCGCTCAAACCGACGAACGCGCATCCTCCCGCTTTGATGAGCGCATGCCTTCATACTCCGACGAGCAAACATACAACAACCGCGCATATGCGCCACAAGGTGTTACAAGCGGAAACAGCAACGGCGTGCCGGCTCGCGATTATACAAACACCACCATCAACCACGTTGTTGGCGTTCTGACCCGCGGAAATGGCCCGGTTCACTTCTCCATGGGCAATCTTGTAGGACCAGGATCGCTTCCAGAACTCACGCGCTCACTACCTAATCATACTGCGCACCTTCCCTTGCAAGGTCAGGGACCGCAGTTTGTGCAATCTGCACACACACCCGCATCCGCACCCAGACATACACCAGGACATACACCAGGATCTACTCAGGAGGAGCGTGGAGGTATCATTATGGAGGACGATGAGGGCAGAGAATAGTGCGAGCGGTAGAGGGGAATGGTGGATGGCAGCTGTGGTAAATGCAGAGACGACTGTGCTTCCCGTAGTAGTGGTGATGGGTGGGAAGTGGTTGATCTTTCGGTCTTGTATATTTGCGGCCTTGTCGAGAATTCTTCGGACTTTGTGTCTTCCGACGCATCTTCCTTGGAAGAACTGTCTTGCGGTTATGGTCGAGGCGACGGTAATATGGTGTTTTGTAATTCGGGAGCAGATTGTACCCCCATAGCTATCACTTCCGAACGTTTATAGGAACTCAATTTGGGCAAAGGCCGTTATTGAGATCCCTGGGCACTCGTAAATACATGGGGTTCAGATTGGACGTCCGATATCATCAGCAAGCTGCGTTGGCTTGTTGGATGACAGTGTTTGCCAATACGGCGATAAGCTTGAAGGTCTTTCTAGAATATGGCCTACAAGCAATTACGTGTCAAAGAGATGTGATCGCTGAATGCCTTGATCGGCGATAGCAAGCAGACTTGTCTATGCATATTTAGCCTTATCTTGGAGAAAGACTTGTTTCACCTTTTGCACACTGAATCCGTTCCCAGACATACATCCTGCACAGTGAATGCCTCGGACAATACAGCGCCTTTGTATCGCCACCATAGGCCAAGTGTCTCCGGAACCACTAGCTCATCGCCACTAAGAAAGAAGCAATGCATAGATTCCAAGTAGAGAAAACGGTCGGAGATGCTCGACCTACACCACTCGTTGCGCATTTCCACTTTCCGCCGCTTCGAAGCCGATACTATGCCCGAGAATACTCGACCATCGTTCTTCCCCGTCACACCACGCTGCCATTCCAGATACAGTTGCGCCATCTCCGCACCGCTCAACGCAATGGCAAGAACGCGAGCTTGAAAGCTCGCGAGGGTTATCACTGAATATGCTCAGGCGGGCCCTGTATAGATAGATCCATCGCACGGTATACAGGGCCCGCCTGAGCATATTCAGTGATAACCCTCGCGCAGCTACACGGTGAAGGAACCCTTCCAAATGTGGAACAGCAACAAGCAGCCTGAATTTGGTCGACTAATGCAGCTTCACGCTCCTTCCGCTCGATCCCAATCATTTAATGACTCCCAGTGTGATGAGCGGTCGTTGCGCTCGCGCTCCCGAAGCCATGGTATGCACAACAGTGCTACTCGACGTGGTGTTATCGCGACCCTTACCGGCTTCTATCGGATAGCCTTTGCGCATATCGTTCAAGTGCGTCTACCAATTCTCGCTATCGTCGCAAGGCAGCAAGCAAGGCAGCAAGCAAGGCAGCAAACAAGGCAGCAAGCAGTGATGCCTCTATATATTCAGCGCCTTTCCAAGGAAAAAAACGAGCAACTTTTATCTCACTGTATATAATCTGTAATTTTGATCAGACTCGGATTTGGACGGTGCGATGCTCCGAGAACAGAATTCGTTGGCTCCATTTCACCCCCATGAGCGGAATTTCCCTGAGAACATACGAATTCCATGCCGCTGGGAAAGGTAAGGCATCAGAGGGAACAGGGTCTGTGATTATAAACACTCGACCTACACCTGCACCTCCGCTCCGTGCCTCCGCACTCAACCGCACAGCACCGAAGCGAGCGACCAACCTCCTCGATCCTCAACGCCTTCTCGACTCTCATAATCACCCGCAACTATTCTACCACGCGTAGCCCCTTGGTATATGTTGCGTTGCAACCCTACAGATAAGCAGCCAGTATAGTAGACGTTGGACACCGAGACCCGCCTGGAGGAGCTTTACTGATGTTGTACCTCGAGCTTAGGGAAGAAGCATGCCGCCAAAGCATAGCATCGTCAACCAAATGGAAACGCCCGGTCCAACTACCCGTGCCCAAGCGCGAGCCCATTTGGTGGCGCCGAACTCTGCGAGCGACACGCCAGCGCGTCGCCAACCCCCGAATTCTTCCTTCAGAGACCTGCCGGCGCCACCAATCTTTGAGCGAGCTGCAGCTGTAGAACAAAGTAGGGTACCAGTACCGACACATGCGCCGGTGAATCCAAATCGGACACATGTATTAGCCGCAGAGCCGCAGAGAGAAGCTGCCCTCGATGAGGCTTTGTCGGATTCGGACGTAGGATCCGAGCAACCAATTGAACAGCCACAAGCGCTCCGACACCAGAACGATGAGGCGTCGCCGCAACCACCTTTTTCGTACGCATCGCAAAACCACGATGCGGGTCAGTATAGTTTCCGGTCACAGCTGTTGGCACCGTCACCTTCACCGCGCCCCAGCCGCTACGACCATAGCAACAGTAGCAACGCGGAGGATGACTCTTCGGAACAACGTACTGGACGGAGGCGGCTACTGGTTCCGCCATCTTCACTGCGCTCTAGCAGCAACGGCGACTTCAGGAGTTCCCGTCCGCGCAACCACCGCACTCGCCGCCCGCATACTCAGAATAGGCACCACTCTTACCGTTCCGGTGGATCCGAACGTCCTCGATACAGTCGTCGCGGCGAACGGACCTCGAACTCATCAATGTCCCATGGGAGCAACTTCAGGACTGTTACCTACGTCACAGAGGTCAGCGCGCCGATCGTAATGAACAATGTTCAGGGTGTACTGTCGCAAGGACATGGAAGGGTCGAATGCACCATCGGGCACACGGGGCCAGTACAGCCTACCAACTCGCTGAGCTGGCGCGAACGCACTGATGACGAGCGAGATCAGAGCCGGTCACGAGACAGGTCGGCGATGTACTCTCGAGACTCGGTCCAGAGGTGGTAGGTGCCACTACAGATAAACTTCGCTCTCCGTCATCGAAGAGACTGGCCGAAAATCGTTTTAGAGGGATCGTTGGACTTGACCAATGGTGGGCAGATATCGGTAGATGACAGACGGTATTTTAGTACGGTAATTCGGTTATGGAAGCTGTCAATCTGGGTAGTTGGTCTTCGATGGAGGTCAGAAGCGACGGGCATTCTTGAGGAGTCTGTCGAACTCCGTTGGCGTTGTTTCTTGGGCCAGGTATTTGAGTCATTCGAGTAAGACTCAGTCATAAATGGTAGTAAATCCTGAAACCAGTGGCACCAGAATCTTGAAGTGATGTGGGTTCATTTGTCGAATATGGTGTTGCCGTTTTGCGAGTGTCTCAATCGCTCGCCCATCCCAACCTCTCCACTCCGCTCTCAAAAGGTGCATTCGAATGCAATTCCACCGATCTTACATCCAACACACTATCCCTGAATCACAACCCTGTACGTGTTCCAATAGCTCTTTTCGCGTCTCCTTTGCCCTGAAGTCGAAGTGAAGCGGTAACAATGTTGTGCGCCAGTTCCTTGGAAGCCTAACCGGGCTCCCCATTCCTACACCTTCGAACCCCACGTTCTTGGGAACAGCCGTAACCTTCGCAAGTCTTCCATTATAGCGAACTGAGTGCTTGCTGTACGGAACTCACTTGTTGAGCGGCCACACCACCTCGAAAAGTAGGCGATGATTTTCCAGAGTAGCTACATCATCGCTTGTGAGATTCGGCCGTTCTCGGCCTGTAGTATTTCTTCGTCTTGTTGCAAAACAGGTTCAGGAATGTGTCATCGGGTGCTTTGAGGACATGCGTGAGATCTTCCCAATTCTAGCGTATTTGCAGGTTTTGCCCGTTCGGGTTGGTTCTCCTTTGGAACCCCTTCACTGGTGCACTAATCGTGGATCTCCCGAGCGCACGAATAGCTTCGTCGATTGCATTGGGCTGTACGAGAGCGCTCCGGTGGGTTCTACGCGAATGAAGGTTCTTAGTCCAATGGTCATTCATGGAGAGATCCAAGAAAATGTAATGACTTGATAGATAAACCGATACTGAAGCCACAAGCCTGCGTAGCTTCCATAATGATTTGGCCGACCTCTCTGGTCTAGCGGGTATCAATAATATCGGTAGAAAGAAGCCACTTCGCTCATTTTATGGCATATCGGTTTTTCTTTCTGTGTGCTGATTTGCGGGTAGAGATGCAGATTGGGATACCTTCTTTTCGCTTTGGTTTCTCTCAACAATGTGTTTGTTTGGTGGGATTGCCGTTTATTACGCGGATGCGTACAGCCCTTGGGTGTGTGGTGAAGGGGGTTGGAGGCGATAAGCGGAACGCGTTGTCGTGCAAATAAGGCGCGAGGCCTGCAAAGCCATGAACTTTTACAAGACATACAGATGATATCTCTGAAATGAGCCTCAAGAAGATGGAGATGGATGAGATATATGTTGATGAACGTTGGCGGAAGGGCGAAAACTTAGAAACGCAAGGTGGGCGTTAGCGTCTGGCCTGTGCGTGAAAGCACGTGGACCACACGTCTACATGTCGCGATTCACAGCGGAGACAGTCCTTGCAAATGGCGGGATCTGGGGACCGCAGTGTATACTCGCCTTTCGAGTGGGTATGCGAATGGTCCTGATTGGCTGCAAGGGGAACTCTAAGTTCCCGGTGGACGTTATTCCCGCTCTCGGATCACCCCTTGCCGTGGCCATCCCCGGATTTCCCAAACGGGTATGCCATTCGTAACGAATGCTAGGACCGTACGACGTTGTAGTATTGACGACTCATACTTAAATTGGCAACTCACATTCACATTGAAATACTTTGCACCTTTTGAGCGCAGGAAACTTGGAGCAACTTCATAGCCACCATTCTTCTGAAGCAGTGGAGCCGACACAGCGAAGGTCAACACAGTGACAATCACACGGACTATGGCGAGCATGTCATCACTGAACTGAAGAGAGAGGGGAAGGCGGAAGGGTCGCCGGTGCAGAAGCTATGCGAGGAGCAGGACCTGGTTCTGAAGACTTTAGAGTACTTATTACATGTCTGTACCAGCAGTTTGGAGGCGGCCATCCTAGGTAAACTGAGCCTTTCGTCGCAAAGTGCAAAGCTGAGTCTCCACAGAGTAATCATTGGTATGGCGGCAATTGGAACTGCACTGTGGAAATGCGTATTGCGATATGCGCCTCACACTCCAGACTACATGAATCACCATCAAATCTTTCTGTTTACTGGTCAGTCTTCAACTTCACCATTGAGGCGCGGTAAAAGAGTGCTAGCTCAAATACTCAGGCTACACATGATTGTTTTAGTACATGTGGCTCCACCTCACCGGCTACAAAGCCATGACCTTTGATCAGCTAAAGTCCTATCACTGAGACCGGGCAGATGCGCTATGTCTCAGCCATCCAGAAACCGAGCACGAGGGCATAGAAGTGTCGACCGGCCCGCTCGGACAGGGCGTTACGAACGCGGTCGGGTTCGATTCGCCATGGCGACTTAGAACTTGCTAGCTACTTACAACTGTCCATCATTCGATGTCGTCTCGAACTAGACACGGTGCATGATCAGTGACACCTGCTTGCAAGAAGGCGTCGTGCTGGAGTCATTCTCCTTGTTTGGCCACCTGAAGCAATACAACTTCAACATCATCTACGACAACATGTTACCAGATCACGTACGATGACAGTATCAACTTGACTGATACAGAAGACGGGAACAAAAAGCTGCGAGTATGCAGATTTGTTGTGATAAATATCGAGGACGAGTGCTTCAACGTTGAGGCGATAGTGGCGACGTTGCACAAGGCGCGAGCGTCGACGAAGAAGTCCGCGTTCATCAACGTACGGATTTTCTTGCTCCTGGAGACTAGCTTCTTCTTTGAGCTTCGCAATCTCTGCTTGGTTGTCGTTCACACCACCGGAGGGTCCATATCGTAGCGCAGTAAGGTGTAGAACGTGGGCGACTGGACAACGGTCGGAGCCGGAGCCTCGATATACAAAAGCCATGGTCTCCATCATGTACCTCTGACGGCCTTTGCTTCAAGTCACCGGAGCGGGCCTGATAAGGGTAGCGGCTTTACAACTAAAGGCGATGTGAAATGTGACGGATCGATGGAGGTTCTGCAAGTAAAGGTGATCGGAAGTCTGACGTCCGGCTGTTCGTTCATCCACGCAGACGAAATCGCTACCTTTGTCTCGAAATGTCCTCCTCCTCGTAGTCCACAAAGAACATGTATTTGATTAGCAACAAAAATCTGCACGAAATGCAATAGCTATCCTCTTGGTCGAGCGGTAACAGATAGTGATGAGGTAGTAGGGCGGCTTCGGAGGGGTAAACCACTTTCAATCACTTACGACGCAAGGCGTTGCAAGTCGCGGTGAGGTGGGATTCCGCCACTAGTTCAATGAGCAAAGAGAAAAGTCCTGCGGGCTCTTGACGGAGCTAGCGATCTTGTTTCGAGTATAGCAAGAGCAAGGCTTTATTCTACATTGGTATACAGACGTGTATCGGCTTGCCGATAAGATTAGCTTGGGATTATGCTGCGAGCCCGTTCGAGATGGTAGCCTTGGAATGTTCACGCACGCCATACTAAATGGACCGTCCGCTATAGTCGCCGTTGATGCCGCATCGTGTCTCGAGGCCAGGCTACACTTGTTAGCACCCTTTCATACAACTCTTCAGCCCCGGCTACCCACATTCTGGAAATTGACCTTGTATTCCCAGATCATGTTGACTGAAGGAGATAGATCTGCCATGCCGACCATGAAGCTATTGAGCTGTTCCGCGACCGAGTTGAACACCAGACCTATCGATGCGCGAGCTGCTGCTGGTTTCTGCTGGAATGACGAGGGGATCAGCTTCTTCCAATTGTCCGGCAGATATTCCTTCATCCGGCTGCGAAACTCGGCACTGAGCTTGGGTGTTTCGCCTTGTAGTCTTTATCGAAGGGCCGGAGGCACCAGCTCGTTTGCTTAAAAAAGATCAAGTTTGAGACGTCAAGGTATAAGCTGCGTCATGAATCAGCCTGGGCAGCTCATGCTCCAAGACTTTAGTAGCCGAAACCCCGTAGTTGCGCTTCACAGGCTTGATACCCAGGTCCAGGGAGATGCTTGTTGGATGGGATTGAGGCCTTCGAGAGATTGATACGTTGAATAGTGTCGTAATATACACCAGACCGCAAGAAACCCGTAACCTACGAGCCACGACGAAAAGGCAGCTCATAAGTAAGATCCTGCGTCATCGTCTTCTTCTTCCCAAACGGACTCACCGTCGTCGAACTTCTGCTAAACTGTACCCGCTCTTCATCATCCCCTAGCAACAACTCAAACCGCTCTCCCGGAACCCCATAATCCACCTTCATAACCATGTCTCCGTCTTCTTGGTCGAACTTGACGCTGGTCGGTAACCAGCTGGGAATGGCCCCACCAGCCATGCTGTCTGCCGCGGCTTGAAGATACATCGGCGATACAGGCTCGAGATTCCACACAGCGTGCAAGCGGTTGCCCTCATCTGTAACCCATTTCTCCATTCGGAGTGCTCGCTCAAGTTGGGCTCCGAGGCCAACGTCTTCTTCGGGTCCGAGGCTGCGTTGGAGTGCCTTTTGCGCGCGTTCGGTGCGAAGGTATAAGCGGCGCCATGCTCCTATTGACATTTGAACTGTGGTGTGCATGCGTAGCGGAAGAATAGGGAGCGACGGACATGCGTAGAACGAGTATTGAACACACCGAGCTAGTTTGAGCGCAGCGTTAATATCTTTGCGCTGGATAGTGCCTACGCTCGGAAGTAATGACTCCGCGGTTTGCTCAGGAAAGTGGAGAAGAAGCATTTCGAGCACCCCACATATGCACAATTCCAACATCCAGTAGCGGGAAAGTAGGAGTGCGGTGTCGATGGAGTTGAAATGCAGCGAGTCTGAAACGATGTCTGCGATTTCAGGTCCAGGTGGGGTTACGATCACGGTTGTGGATGATTGGAACACCTGCTCTATGAGGTCAAAAGGATCGAGTAGCCAAAGTGCCTCTGCTAAGCCAATTGCCGAGATAAGTGTTTCCTTGTCTTCCGGATGGTTGACTACATGCCGAACTAGATAAAGAAGTCGCGGTAATTGGATATAGATGTGCATAACGGTGACAGAGATGCGGAAGGTAATAGGGGCGTCGATAGGGATGGCGGCGGGCGATGTTGTCGCGAGATAGAAGTCGTTGTCGAAAACACTTGTGCGACCGGTAATCATTGCTTCGGTGATCTGTTCGATAACTCGTCAGTGGATACTTACGTACACTTGGTTCTTATTGGCTTACGTCGTCCACATATGTCTGATCTATCAGATTCCAATAATGATCGACGTCAATGCCAGCTACTGGCCCATGACGCAAGATCTCAATAACTGCAACGGCATGAATGATGTGATAGAGGGTTTTGAGCCCCATGAAGATCTGCAAGAGGTTAGGCAGTGTACTTACCGAGCGACAAAAAATACCTACCTCGGCTACGAAGTGTATCTTCATAGCTAGCACAGTATCGTATGTAGCGCGAGTGTGATCGTCGCTGACAACGAGCTGAAGCTGCTTCAACGCTTTCGATTTCGACGTGAGTGCTACGCTTCTGGTAGAGAAGGTGTCGCCACGAAAAACAGCAAAGCTGTCGGCAAAATACTCAAGAGCAAGGTCGACCACTGGACTTGATCCTATGCGAGACGGTATCGTCTCAATCCAAGAACCCAACATTACGAACGGCTGGTCTTTCAGGGATCGTGGACCAAGAATATCTAGATAACGAGCCGCGAGCGTAGACTCCGGAGACGAAAGGCGATGTAACGTAAGCTCGGATGACTCTCTAAGCCGATTTAGGTGGTCCTGTAGTTTCTTCCTCCGCTGCGCTGGATGTTTCCGAACACTCGTCGACCCGTGACTTGACAGACAGGAGAGGGTCATGTACACGCCTTTGTCATCGTTCGCAGTCTTTGCTGTTACCATTTGGAGGTCGCCTGGAGAGGTCGACTTGGAAGAGGGCGTGCTACAAATCAAATTCTCAGAGCTCGAATCGGTCCATGAAGGTACGGGATGAATGGCCGATGCGACAGCAGATTTGCCGTGTTTGGAAAGCTGTACCGGATCCTCAGCCACGAAAGTGGTTACCTTGCCGTAAGAATACGAGCATTGTCTGTCTCTCTTCCGACAGGAGCCACATTTTGGCTTCTGTTCATCGCACTGGTAATTTCCCGTGTTAGAAAGTCTTCTACCAAGGGTTACAGCCAAGGACGGACAAATATCGGCTCGTGATGGATGTATTCGAAAGAAGCCGTGCGTACCTTAACCTTCCGCGCCCTACATATGTCACATTTTCCCGTGATAGTCATGGCTATTCAAGCTGTATTGGACAGGCCTGGACTAAGCCGCAGCCAATTTAAAAGTCGATCCTTGACTTTTGAAGTGTTCATGCGGAACAATGTAATCGTCGGTCGTAAACAGCTGGATCCAAAGCCGGCCCGCGTATTTGGGTGCCTGATGCCCGGGAGTGCGGCGTTCGATGCTGATGGATGCGGCGACAATTGGGCGGACAGGGCGTGATGGCGGGCGAAATGGACGAAGCGTTGTGGTGGTTGGTTGTCTTCAATGTTGCTGCCTGGACCGCCGTTTCGGGGGCGCATGGCCTAGTCCCACTTTGTGTATGATCACGTGATTCGATACCTCCTTGATGTGATCTCGGATAACAAATCTTTGGGTCACCGAGACTTGGTCAAATTCCAAGATTGAATGCGAGAGCTTATAGAAACCCTCTTTCTATGGCATCTTGAGATGAAGGGTTACGCGTCCTCGCCAAACACTTCATGTCATCGCCTACTCGGGTGCGCACGAAATCTACCAATATAAGTACACCATTCCTCATCTTCAATCAATGGCTGGACCATACCATGTAGATAAATCAAGCGGTCAATCCCTGTTCAATTGGCCTCTCCGCTATCTAAGTTGCTAGGTACTTGCGGCGACGATCTGGAAAGCATGGCGCGTAGCTCTAACAATTGCTCTAACTTTTGTGATGGTTCGTAATTATAGCTAAGTATATATTTACGTCTTTCTACGTCAACAACCAACCAAATACGGCGACCGAAATCAAGCACAACACCTGCGAATCGTATGTATGTTGGGGGCCAACCTGTTGAGGTCGCTCTCTACTGGCCGGGTTCGACCCACGTTAACTAGCAGTGAGACTCTATACCAACATACTCAACACCATAATTATTCTCCGTCTTCCGACATGAGTTTATCACTAGGTACCGTACACAATTCATAACTGCTTGCTTGGGGCGTATTGCCATATCATACCTTCCAATCGAAGGGCTTTAGGTGCACACAAGATACATCGCCACTGGCACATGCGAACCACGAGCATCCAGACTCCATATTAGTGTGACCACCCCTATTGCTATATGAATCATCTCTCTCTTAGCTTAGCTATTGTCCTGGGGTCCTTGACAATAGTGCGGGTAGTCAGGTCGCACTCCCACGCAGGCTGGTGGCACAGCTGCATCGATATACAGATAAGGGCCTCGGATTCTGGAGGCGTCTACACCTGGAGCCCGGCCTTCCAAGCTATTTTTAGGGACACTACTCGGCAGAGTGCGAATACGTCGGCATCCTGGTGCGAATACCTTACGCTCGATATTCGATTGCACCTACCGCAGATGAGAAAGCATGCTAGCTCTTTCAGTGAGATTACGCCTCAACATCGTTCATCATACGCTACCCACATAGGTCAAGCGTTCCGACCCTTCTCTCCGCAGGCAACTTGCTTGATGGGGCTAAGAGACGACAAGCCGATGCCAAAGTATAGGAGCAGTTTAGGCGCGAGCTAGCAGCTATACGCGAGATGCTGTGAATCGGCTGGGGTTCCCACCTTCCAGAAAGCAGCTGCGATACATGCTCAAAAGCAATAGTCTAACACAATTACTTCCAATATATGTACAATCAACCCTGCAACGTGGCTTCGCGTCTAGCATGTACCACACTCTTTTGATGGCATTTTGCAGGCTGGAATTACTCTTGAACGCTGGGTCGGGCGTCAGAAAAACTCAGCCGGAGGGGACTTGCTACCTGATGTCTTATACTTTTAGTGTTGTCTTGCCGTTGTACAGGGCTGTTGTCCTAGAGTCGCGTCTCACTACATCTGGAACAGTTTTTGAGTTCGCAAACATGTCTGGCATGCTCGAGTTACGAGAATCCATCAGCTTTTCACGCCTTACGCACGAAAAAATTGAAGTAAACTGAAGATCGGCTTGTCCACCATGATACTATCGATCAAGGTAAGTGTGGGCATAAGACTAATTTAAGCAAGTAGCGTATGTAAGTAATGTTACTTCTTCGTCCCAAGAAGGCAACCGAAACAACCATATCGTCATCTGGTTCGATTATCAGCACACGCAACATGGTCAGTAAGCAGATCAGTGCAATCCATTCTTACTTTCCAGCCAGCAGCGCTATGTACATCAATCTCACGATGCTCCTCACTAAGCCTCTTATCGATCGTTGTGGCCAAGATCTTACATTTGCTTCTTTACGACCCCTCTTGCACGCCCGTGGTACAATCAACTAATCACTACGTGGAGCTGCCTGAGCTTGACCATACGCGCATACCACCAATTAGGGCGGCTATAGATAGCGCTCTCCAGGGCCTTTTTAGTTGGTTTGCGGAGCTGATCGATGGTGGACAAATACGGATGAACAAGATGGCGGTCGACGGGATCGTCTTCGCTCAACGGTCGACGATCGGTGGCGAGGCTGGGGTGCAGACGATGACCATGTCGACAGTCAGAAGAGGAAGCCGGCGATGCGGTTCGAGTTCATATATCGAGAGAGTGATGCGGACTAGAGCTGCGGCTCGCAAAGACGTGATAGTAGTGCCGAGAGGGAGAAGATAGGAGCTTTCGCGGACGCACGCTTTTACTGCTCCTCTCAAGGCAGCAGCAGGTCACATTGCTCGTTGCTCGCAGGTCATGGTCCAAGTTGTAGGTTGTTGAGAGTCGCTACCAACCTTGTCCAGCAGCCACACTAGGCTTCGGTGCAGCACCTTACGTTGAAGGCCTTGGACTGAGGGCCCATCGGGTTTTATGATTGGGCTATTGCCGTGACCTCCGAGCTGCACGAGGTGCCGCACAAAGAGATTCTGATAATCAACTCATCACATCTAACTCAGAGTATGGTGTTGCTCGCAGCAGCCAAGTTGCACACGCCGATCACCATGAGTAGCAATGACTGAGTCTTCTCAGGAGTTCGCTATCGACGCCACACGACGCGAAGGCAGTGGCCTCTGCTGCAGTTTCTAAAATATTTTCTTGCATCCGCTAGAGCCGCAGGATGGTGTCCTTCTGATCCCTCCTGTGGTGTTCCACCCCTCGCGTCAAATAGCCGATTTTGACACCAGTCCAACCCCCTCAACTTCGCGTTATAGTTGCTCCGTGTAGTATTTTAACGGTGATCACGATGTAGAGGAGTCTGGTTGTGTACTTGCAGATGCGGGCCTCGTATTCTCATTCGGTGGCTGCTGTGGCGACGGCATTGGTGATATACTTGCAGGTGCGGGTTTGACGACTGCGTTACATGAAATTGTTAGTCTTGAGGATGAATAAGTATTCCTGGTGGTGACTCACAACGTCGCTGAGGATCCTCGAGGGGTACTCATAGGAGGGTGCGCGAGGGCGAAGCAGAGCTTTCGAAGCTAGGAGAAAGCGGCGCGGAGGAGCACCATTAGGTGTAGAACGAGCAAAGCGCCAAGTCCGAATTCGGCGCTGATAGTGTCGATTGCCGATCAAGAAGTAGAGCCCCAATTGAGACTTCTCTGCGGTGAGTAGTAGAAGGCTCCTTCGGCCACTAGCAAGACGTCGAAAGACCGCACGGAGTGAGGCTTGGGATCACTGTCTGGCGAGGGGGAAGATATCAGAGCGCCGGACGTGGAAATCTGGATTGTTTGTAACGGTGTGGTCCTATGATGGATTCTGACGGCGTACAGTCGTAGCATTACGAAAGCGGCAATGGATACCCTGGAGGCAGTACCAGGCTTAAGGCGAGCATAGATACACGAGCTCACTTCACCTGCACATCATAACAAAGCTTCATCTGAAATCAAAACAAGATCAAGGTTCAAGTGCAAAACCAAGACAACAACAGAGGATGAGTATAGCTTCTTCCTCAAGTGACTGGCAGGCGCCAACACACTCAATGAAAAATAGAAAGCAAACAAAAATTGTGCCGGAGACAGCTCTTATGAGCCATCAAGTCGCGACCAATCCCAGCGTTGTGCAAAGCCAGTCGATCGCGAGCTAACCAAGGTCTTTAATGAGCGACCCGGGTTCCAACTAGGTAAGTTGGGGAGGCTTAAGGGATACGGGGGAGGGTGGGCTTATATAGTTAGGATTTGCCAAGGGCACTAAAAACACTACTGGATCATGTGATCGTTTAGGGAGGGAGAACTTCGGTAATGGAAGGTCGGGAGGGTCAGGTGGCTGCTGGCTGTTGGTGAATGTTGCTGTGACGTCCGCCGGGGTGTGCCAGTGTTACGTCAGGGGCGTGACGCGCAACTTAGCACCACCGGGAGAGTTCGGGGCTTTGTATCATGGGACGGTCAATCTAGGTTCAAGCTTTGACTGTACTATTTGGAACCTCTTGCTCGATAAATCAGTGGCGTCGTTGGAGCTGGGGTCACGCTTTCATGGATACCAGCTCGAATCTCGCAAGTTCCGCGAACGAAGACAACTTAAATAGCTTCATTGTAGCGAATCCCAGACCCTGCAACTCTTCTTAGCTTTTATGTAACGATGTTTGAGATATTGGACCGCAACATTCCATCAGAGTGAGATCTAGCGCAATTGGGATTCTCGGAAGCGCAGATCTCAGACTACACGGTATGATGATCAAATCCAAAGACCGACAACGAAGGTGACGACGGCTTGCTATTATGGGTGGAAATCCTAGGTGAAGTTGATCTATTCTTCCCAATATAAGACCTCGCCGTGGCCAACAGATTCTGCAGCGCCGACACATACACACATCACAACACCACCCCTAAGCAACCACCACATCCGCACCACCAGCAACTCCGCACATATCCACACCACCACCATGAGCACCGTCGAGAAGATTGCCGCCGAGCACGCCGCCGTCCTCTCCCTCGTGAGTTGCCTCAGCTCACTTTTAAGGCACCACGAGCTAACAGAATACAGCCCACCAAGAGAACGCAGGAGATGCTGCTGTTCTTTGCAAGTGGCAGCGGGAGCCGGTACCCGGCGTATACGGCCTTCAAGGCTAAGTGGGATGCGATGGCCTGCGCCGTTGGCGGCCTCGAGGTTCGCTTCGAGCAGCTGGAGGGTGACCTCTGGCTCGCTCGTCGCCTCGAGGCCTGGCTCGAGGAGCAGGTCATCGAGATCTGCATTGCTTCGGTCGCGGAGTAGCTGAGTAACACGTTACGTCTGTTATATTTGTATGGAAGCTAACGGTGAGATAGACGGACTTGCTCTCAACGCCCACTCCCACACCGAGATGACTTCGCGCCCGGCGCTGGTGCGAGCGGTCTGACCGCATGCGACTTCTTTGCTAGTAATACCGCTGCCTGCCGCCCGTGGGACATAACAGAGGATGAATAGAATTTCTCGATTGAGTATATTTTGCCATGGTATGCTATACGTGTGACCTTGATAATACCACTGTGAAATATCAGCTACTTCCTTCGAGTCAAGTGTTTCGTCGCGTAGTTTGATACAATGATTGCAATTTTTGTCGCACTTCTTCTCTTTTACGTGATGTCTGAATTTGCAATCAAGGAAATGTTTATCCGTATGCGTGGTAAAGAGTGAGGATATTTTCCACCCAAGGTGGGGGTTCGACGGGGTAAGTAGCATCGACTCAGTCGTTGAATGTGTTTCAATTTGAAAGTGCCCACAAATACAACAGCTTCGAAAAGTTTCCCCAGGTTCAAGGCGCCCAGAGCCGCCCACGTTTTTGCGAACTCGCCAATACTATCTGTCGCATTGAGAGAGCTCTTCTGGCGCCGCGCTTTATCGCCCATTGTTGCGGCCCACTGCTGGATGTATCATAGCTTCTTGTACAGCAACAACAATCTCGCTTTCGAGTCCAAACACGGGACCTAGACCGCACTCCAAACGAACGCTACACGTACAAAATACGACTGCAGACAAGATCCTTTCGCCGTCTCACACTGCGACCGCAGCCAACATTCTAATATGCCCCTCGAAGCCTATGATGCCTCCGCCGATACCACGCCGTCAAGCGCCGCCTGCTCTTAGGCCTCCCTTGCCCTTCCTCGCAGGCGTCACCTAGTACAATACTCCAAGTCTTCTGCTCTGGCATAGCAAGACCATTGGAAGGCGCGAGCCTGGAGTGAAGTGGTGGACTGAGGACCGCAGGTGGAGCTAGCTCTGCCGGGGGATCTGTCTGGCGAGGTCCCGTTCGGTGGTCTTGCATACATGTATGTGTTGCAATCCTACAAAAGACCACTACCGGTACAAACATGGTGGCACATGATAACATCCTCTACCGCAGGTCAATGTCGCCGCCGGTTCTCCCGTACCATGTACCTTGCAAAACCCGTAGTACATCACAACAATGCAACACACTCGTCCGTGTCCTAAACCCGCGTCTCTTTACACCCCCTTCGAACTTCATCGAAGAGACAAGACAGTCTGTGGAGGCTTTGTTCGGAACAAGAAGACGGAGATATACGCGGAGCTTTGACAAAAGGGCACCGTTGGCAAGAATGCCAGATTTGGGCCGGCGTCGGCGTGCGCAGCAACCTCTGCGGCGATAGCACTGGTGTACTAGGCGCCAATTTGCACACTTGAGTGAGAAGCAACAGGCTGTAGAGCATGGATCAGAAGTAGTAGCACATATAGATAGTCACATCACAGGAAATGGTACACATCCAGTTTTGAGAATCTCTTATTGAGGGCCACGCCCAGCAGCGCCAGCTATTCTTTCCAGAGATTCGATGGGGGCCACGCCCAGCAGACGCCGACTTGCCTGGTGCAAAAGACTTGTGCGGCCAGGCCGCGCGCACCGTCGCCAACCCAAGGACGAGTGGCCTGCGGCCAGTAGGCATGATCTACCGCCAAGTCAGTTCATATCCATATAGAGAAGGGTACTGGGTAGTAGAAACGTACGCTCAAAAGTTGCGCACCGTGAGCATACCCTCCAGGCGACCCAGTAGCGCCAATTCGGTGGCGAGCCGGGCCTTCTGAGCCCGGGTCAGGGGCCGAGGGCCACGCAAGATGCGCCCGATCCGGGCTTTGACCCGAACGACCTGCATGAGCTTAGTAGCGCTCTATGAGATGTGGACTATTGGGAAGCTTACGGCAGCGGCGAGGGCGAGGAGGCGGTGGTTGCGCCGGGCCCGGAGGACCGCGGCGGGCGGGAGGAACTTGTCGAACCGGGTCATCTATGTAGCGACAGTTAATATCTGGTGTCCAAGGAGATATAGAGGCTGGGTAGAACGTACTGTTGATGTTTTCTTTTAAAAAAAAAGAAAATTGGGTGTGGGCGGTGGGCGGTAGGTGTGGAGGGCGGGTGGAGAGTGCAGTTGGGTATGGAGAGAAACAGCAGAGGTTCAAAAGAAAGCTATCATCAGTTACCTCCCACCGCCGTACGCACGTACCGACCAAAGCTGTAAGCGAACAACTCTGATTGGCGTCAAATTCCGCGAGGGCGGTGGAGACCGACCCACGACGCAGTACTACACCCGGAGGACTATCAGGATATGCTGTCCACCGGGCAACCAGGCAGCAACCCAGCAACCAACAACGCCTCATTCACACGCAAGCTGATTCCATTTGCGCGTGGCAGAGCGATTGAGCCGGCCGAAAGTTATCGACCAAGGGGTTGCCAAGCGGTGAATCACCTGGTCACGTGCCTGCGCGTCACAGCGGCGCATTGGTCATCCATGTCGGACATGTTCTCGTCAGTTGCTGACTTCAAGAAGAGGCAGCGGCCTGGGACTAATAGGAATAGTGCGACGTAGTAAGGCCGTATATCGCGTCTAGAAGCCATTGGGTATTCCACGGATTGACGGCGAAGTCTCCAGTATCCCAGGGGATCCAAATCGTAGTCACAGCTCCTATCGGACTGCGCATCCCACGGATTGACAATCAAGCTGCCGTCCAAACTCTGAGCAGCGCCGATGTCAATGTTGAAGTATCTGGTCTGTGGGTCAGCAGAGATTTCAAGTGATGCGCAGACTGGAAGCCCGGGCTGTTCATAACACATTGATTCTCGTTACGCTCTTTCTAAATCGTAAATTCATCATACACAGCCCACCCGCATCCCATATAATCATACACACCACTCAATAAAGCCCCTTTCTCGCTCCACCACTTCCCTTCCCCTCCCTCGCCACACAACAAACACTCTTCTCCTCGCACCACACCCTAACCATCCACATCTCCACCTCCTTCTCCGTCGCCATCGTCATACCATCTCCTTCCTCAATTACCATCTTTTCTTCGCCTTTGGTCTTCAAATCTTTATTCCACGCTTTGATCTGCTTCTGCGTTGCTTTCTTGTAAGTGCGAATAGTAGGATGGGTGTTAAGGAAGGTGGTAAAATCTTCTAGGACGATGGCATCGTACATGAGAATCTTCTCGTGCCAGGATGGTTTGCTGGGGTTGGTGGTTGGTGGGAGGGAACGGACGAGGCTTGTGATATGGGTGAACAGTGTGGACTTGACCTTAGCGAATTGCAGGTGGGTTTCTGGGACGCGGAAGATGGGGACGAGGGCATCTTTCGCAATGGGAGGTGGAGGTTTGCTAGTGAGCTGTAGAGCCGGCGAGTCGTCAAATTTCCGGAATCGTGGAGGAGTGGGTGATAATGCTGTGTCGTCTTCCGAGTCGAGAATCTCCTCGATCTCTCCGAAACGGTCCTGGCTCTTCTTTGGGGTTCTCGGGAACGCGTTCAAAGATGGTTTGTCCTTTACGGATGGCTTCTTCGGTATTGGCGCTGAAGCTGTGACTCGTTGTGGTATCGCTGATTGAAGTTTTGGTGGACGTCCACGCTTCTTCTTGGGAGATCCCCACGCGATTAACGTTGGAGCTGCTATTGGACGATGCAATTGAGGTGAATGGGGCGACAGCTGAGCAGAGGCAGCGAAGTCATCGTCCAATAAACCCGACCTTACACATTGATTCGAAGGTGGTGGCTCCTCTGGGAAATTGTCCAACTCGGTAAACAACGTATCGTCTACCTCATCCGTCCCTTGCAACTCGGTCACTTGCTCCGAGATAGTAGGAGGCGGCGTAGGTAGGTCGGATGATATCAGTATGGGTGCGGGTCCAGGCTTCGAAGGAGGCGCTGATATGTCGGAAGCGAAGGGCGCTTCATCCATGGAGCCATCTATCAGCAGGGGAAAATCTTGCGTACGGTCGGGCTCTGGCAGATAGACAGCCTGTCTCTCCAAGGTAGCGCCATCCTCATCTCTTGCGCTTGCAGCCCAGAGACTTCTCTTTCCTCGGACATTTTGCAGCCGTGGCCATACTGGGACATCAGCACCAAGTGTTTGCTGAAAGTCTGCATCAGCTTCGGACTCAAGCATAGCCTGCTGTGTTTGGCGGACTAAAGTGGGCGATTCGTCGAGCGCGAGTTGACTTGATGTGCCGAAGAGGACGCTCTGTGCATTAAGACGCAACAGCGCCGAGGCTGGACTGAGCAGCTTCTCCGCGATCAACGTGGGCTTTGCAGCTGCCTTGGTAGATGATTTCTTCAACTTGGGCTTTCCTTTCGCACCTTCTTTCTCCGATGCAGACCTAGAGGTAGATCTTCCTCGCCGTGCCGGCTTTTTCGAAGCCTTGATGTTAGTTGGATTGTTGGCGTCGTTCAATGGCACTCTAATGGTGGTAGCTGTTGTGGTGCGTACGGAAAAGAAGTCGCTGGTGACGGGAGCAACAACATCCGCATTCGCAGATCTGGGTGCATATTGCTCGGTAACGAGGTCGGTGATGGTGCGCGCTTTCTTTTTGGGTGCTTTCCCCTTCTCCGGGGATGATTGTCGGGATACGACTTGGTTGCTGGCGAGGTCGACGAGCTATATCCGTGTTAGTATGACCAGTCCGGAACTGCACTGAATGAGCACACCTACTTCAACTCTTCGCCTCTTTACAACGCCCGTTCCCTCCGATATCGAGGTTTTGGACGTTGTTACATCAGATCCGAGGTCCATGTGTGCATAAGCATATCCGGAAAGTAGACTGGTGAAGCTGCCCTTCTGTGAAATAGCAAACGCTGTATCGTTCTCTTTTCCAGCGGAGTCTGGGAGCACGTGCAGAGCTTCTGTGTCCCTGGTTGGCGTCCAATCTCGCCGCCTACTTACGGCTTCTTCCAACTCCAAAGGCTGGTTGTTGGCTTGTTGCTTTGCACGACTGCTTCTCTTGTCCGATGGGCTCAATGGGACTTCCCAGACCGAGTTCTCGTTTGGTACATATGCTGCGTCATTGGCCGCAGCCTCTTCCGTGGCCTCGCGGAAATGCGCAGACACGACATCAGCCGCCTTCTCTTTTGCTACTTTCGTGCTGGCTGCCTTCGAAGTCTTTGCAGAGGCTCTAGGCTTTGTGATCCTAGCCTTCTTGATTGTAGTCTGCTTCTCTCCGTCGGCTGCTGGCGCCTTTTTTGCGCGCGGTGTCCGAGGCTTCGTCGTCTTCGCTTTCGAAGAATTGTCCAATGTCTCAATTGGATCGAGAACTGGATCGGGATCCGATTCGAGCGCCGGAGCGAAATGGCAGGAAGTCGTCGGTACGGGTGCTCGTTTGCGAGTAATGGTAGGCTTTGGCATATTTCTTGCACGCGGCTTGTTTTTAGGCTTCGGCACCTCCGCATCGCCGCCAGCATCGACAGCGGCAGCAATAGCTTTCCCAAGCCCCTCGCCAGACCTCTTCCTACCCCTCTCACCATCATGATCGTCGTTTCTGCCGCCTGCGAGCCCCCAGTCGAACTCTGGCAACTCCTCATCAACGTCAGCGGCTACCAGACTCCTTGCGGTGGCAAACCCCCTCAGCGCCCCTTCCGGGATGGTAGCAGCCTTGGAGCCACTTTTCAACGCGCCGGCTGTCCTCCTCTGCTGGCTCGCGCGTGGGGAGAGCTGCAGAGGCGATAGCGCAGGCATGGCGACGCGTTGTTCATGCCTGTGTATACTGCAAGGCGACGACGGGCTTAGCGACTGCGGGGCCGCCGCGCTCGTGCTTGCCCGGGCATCATGGTCAGGGGGCGATGAGGAAAGTACCACGATGTCGAAGGTGGAAGGCGCCATTCTCCATGGCGGCAGCACATGCAGCCTCCGAAAAGCCAATGCGAATGTAGTTCGAGTACGTAGACCGAGCCTGTCTGAGAACGTAGTGGGGGAAGCGAGGCAGCGGCGGGCGGAGATTGAGCACAGACCAATCATGCTTGTAGTAGTACTCGCTCGAGTCGAGTCCATATATTCTAGCAAACAAAGCTAACCCCTCATACAATAACACTCCACCTCGCCAGCTCGTAATTGCATAAAGGCTCGGTAGCGTCTTCGTCTTGGTCTTGGTATCGCCCTCCGCAAGTTTCAGCAGCATCCGAGCTCACTTTGTGGAGGAATGCCGCCGCTGGCAACTCACTTGCGGGCAACCTCGACGGCAAGTAGGAGGCTCCCCCACTCCTTTCCTCACAGCGAAGGCGACGATGAGTATGCTACTATGCTCCTCGACGCCCCCACAACTTCTTGCAGCTCTTGGTTGTGCTGTGGGATAGGCGCAGGGGTGCATTCGCTTCCACCCGCTTCGCCGGCCTCCTGCAGCTCGTCTCCAACCGCAACGACAACAAATCTCGGCGAGCTCGACGGCAGCGACGATCGGTATGCTGGTATGCTTCTTGACGCCCCAAGAACTTGCTGCTGCTTCGATTTGCGTCGTTGGGAGGCCCAGGCGTCTTTTCCAACCCGCCCGATCGCCGGCTTTCCTGCAGCTCAACGTGAGCAACAATGACAACGCACCTCCAGCGCCTTCGAAGACACAAGCGACGGCTTTGCCAGAGCTTTTACGTACTTCTCATACCCCATAGCAGCAGTCCTTGGCAGCCTTCGAGTAGTTAGGTGGGCGGTCTCGCGGATTAGCACCCACGACGTTCACCTGCCCAACGCCGATCTCCTGACACCCACCTTCGCCAATCTGTAGACTCTTTACTGACGACGCTAAGCAAGTGCAGGATCTTCTCGCTGGCTTCATGCGCCTTACAGCATCATCTCAACATCGGTCTGCTTTTCGAGCATTGGCGGCGGCGAGCTGCAATCCACATCAGAAGGATATACAGTCTGCACGAGACCTCGGCCCAAATTGACTCGCTCCGGCTGCTTCGCATGTCTTAGCGTTCGGATCCGGGTCATGGAGACGGCAACGACCATCGTCGTCTGTCTTTTGTTTCTGCGCTCGGCGAGCGGCTTCTGCGGTGCGGCGGCAGCCTCATGTCGTAGCGCCTACGAGGCTTCACCTCACGGGATCCAGTTGTAGGCGATGCCCATTCTGACGTTATCTCGCGTCTCCGCAAGTGTCGGTGAGATGGACGCCATATCAGCGTAGGCGAAGGACTGCATCGAACACCCGCAACCTGGGCCGCTGCACCACTTAGTGTACACAATACGGAAACAACCACAGCCCTGGGGACGACCAGCATTGCTCGAATATGACAACAATAATCTTGCCGCCGACGAACCTCGGTGTTGTAATCGTCAATTTGTGCTTGAGCTACACGTTGCATGCGCACCTATGATAGCCCAACGGTGGGCTGTGTGTCGACTGGCAAAAGTGCTAAGGCGACCTCCGTCTGGCGACACCGAATCAAAAATGAAGGCGATACCTTCTCGTCTATATCGATAGAAGAGCGAACCTGTCGAGCATCAGCGGAACACGTGATGCGCACTTCTTGATCGGACAAACTCACTCTCCCGAACCAACGTGCTCCGGACAAAATCTTCCGGGGTTTAATATTGCTGGAACGTACCTGGAGAACTCATCGTTGGGACCAAGCTCCATTCTTTCGCTAGAAGCGTCGATACTTGGACATGTGGAGGCATCCTCATCTTCTCCGAGACTGGGACTGGTCAGAACGTTGTGGTGACTTTGCTATCATCACGACAAATTTTCATGATACACTTCTTCGCAGTTCTGTCATCACACGATCAGCCATCGCAATTACCATCCTCAGCATACCTCAGCTGGACCATAAGCTGCTTCTCCAAGACGGCACGACCAGGTCGTAGCGCACTTCACACACCGTCACAAAGTTAATATTGATGGCTATGTCAGTGTTTCCCCAACCGTTATGGACCTCTGGAAGAAAGGTTAGATTCTGGTTCCCCGTACAAACTCAACGATCAAGACTCACATTTACACAGCGACGATCACCCTCAAATACCGCGCCAGCGCTCTCCATGCCCAGTGTTGGTACTGAAAGAGCCCAAAGATGAACCCAGTTGAATTTACATCTTGCCAATATAGCAACGGCGGCGATTCCATCTCAGTATCCGGAGGTAGCTCGCCCGAGGCCCGCCGATAGCCAACGTACGTTGCTAGCCGGAGTAGTGATCGACCAGTTGATATCGAAGCTGCTACCAACGAAGCTAACAATTATCTCCTTCGAATGCTGGCATTGGTCCCGTTCTCGCTGCACCTCGGGCTCAGCTTGTATTGGTCTTCGCCATGTCGACGTCCATCGGCTCCGGTGAGAGAATATGGCCATCTGCAGCCGCCTCGACATTGCCACTAGTGACCCAGTCCTTCGATATGATCATGTACGTCGCCCTCTCGACATCATGGCGAATTTAGCCGCCTTCTGGAGAAGCGATATCATGGACATTGCCGAGCTGCTGGCAGCATGGGCACCCCCAAAGCCTTATTGTGCACCGCACGAATCCTTTCCAGGGTCTTGCTGGCCATCCCCACTATAGCGGCCGCATCCGTACATCAGTTCATCGGAACGCATGCGTAGATGCGGCCCTTGCGCGCGGGTTGTCAATACTCGCCTAGCAACTCTTTCTTCCGAAAATCCACCTCTTTCTCATTTCCATGCATGACCTTATTGTCTCATTGGGCGAGTCATTCTCACATCGCCAGTTGATACAATGATGGGGCAAACACATGACTGCCAGATCCCGATTCCGCGGTTGACATTGCCGCCCTTCTAGTTGTCAGTGCGAAAACAAACTTGCCCAGAAGTAGGAGACTAGGGTGCCGTTGTGGACTCATAGATGGAGGTACTACATGGCTTCGGCGCGGACCCTATACTCGACCCCATGTGGGATTGGGAGGTCATCGACAATGAACTGGGGTAGCAGCTCCAGGCGGTCCGCGCCCCTTTTGCCCGCCGCATATGGGCGATATTGCCACAACCATTCTCTCTGTCAATCTATCGAATGTGGCAATGCCTTCGCGGCGGGGCATGTCTGGGCCCTCGTGTTTCGGTGGCACGAGGAGTCTGCAGCGTCAGGCATGCTTACGTCCAGTCAGTAGCCGGGAGCGACGTAGATGGAGGAATCCTGAGTCCAGACCGTTTCCGTCTAATCTGAAAGCTCTGGCAGTGGCCGCTGATACGCACGCGACTTCTACGAATAAGTTAGACCGGTTCCAAGGAAACGGGTTGGAACCTACTGATGACAAACCGACGGCGTAAATATGCTACAGACAGCGACGTCGAGGGTTATTGTTGCATCGCATGCTCCACGGCCCCCGCCGGCGCCGGCAAATGTATTCGGACTTTTGCCAGATTATATCGTCGCTGGTCCCGCGGCGTATGCGAGGCTCCACCAGGGACTTTCCACGGTCTGATGGTTAGGCAGCGAAGGCTCTCGCTGTACCATATGCTCCTTGGCCAATGTTGTCGAAACAAGGGCCCTCGCCGCCCTTCAGATGTTCAGAACTTGTGTATCCACAGGACGCCAGCCGGGAAATGGAGGCATTAATGATGTTGCGAGCGGTGATGACTGCATCACGGGCGAGGCGACATTATCTGCTTGACTCGGTCGCAGATCTATTGGCGAGCGCATACGCCGGAGTAGGCGCCCGAAGACGCGATGGCGGCGGCGAGACAACAGAAAGGAGGAGGAGATCTGAACATCCAATTGGCCGTTGAAAGCAGAGCGTGTAAGGTGTTCTCTTGCTGACCGGTCCGCGGTCGCCGCTCGATGCTCTACGTAAACTGGAAAACGTCGCAGCGCTTTCCTAGAGTCGTTTGAGGAAGCCATACTGGCTTCCGTTATGTCGGGGATCCTTGGTCTATCCGCTATACCATCTACGCTCTGCAAAGACATGCCAGCGTTAGCCTTGTTCGACGCCGTTGAATGTCATGAGGTGTGTACTCACCTTTGTACTGGTGCTACTTTCCCCACAGTGTCGCGGTTGATGATGGGCAGCCATGTCATTACTGGTGTGGCGAGAGCGAGCTTTTGCCCTGCGGCAATGCACTCCGGTAACGATCGTGATCGTGGCCGACCTTGGTTTTCGATGGTGCGCCTGCCGCTCAAGGTCGTGGCGGTCTTTTTTGACGGCGTTCTCATTGGCATGCAACAGCTCATGGTGCCGTCCGTCTGCAAGTATCTGTTCGTGGCAAGCCAGCAACTGTCCAGAGGCGCACAATCTCAACAGCGGTGCTTGCTGGAAGCGGCGGTTCGATGGCGGGACCCATATCCGCGGCGCCTCGCGAGAGCCTCAGCTACCTTTGTTGTCGTACAAGACTTTCGAGGCTGTAGATGGCGGGGTGCGCGGTCGGGCTGCTGCCTCAAGCCGGTGGGACCAAGACGGTCTTGTACGGAGAGTTGACACATGCGTTTGTACTGCGAAGTGGCTGGTCTCTTCTTCTAGAGCCATACATCCTGTGCGATTGACTGAGCGCGGACGGCTTCGCTCGGGAGCGCGAGTGGGAGAGTGTGGTGAGGTGGACGAAGAGGGCGCCCGAAAGTCAACAATAGGCGGCCACCAATGTCCTTGCCAGCAGCATGAACACACGAAATGCCTCTATAGAGCAGCAGAATGGTTTTGGACTGACTCACCATCATCGCCGCTGCGAAATTTGGTGTTGTTGTGTGTCGTGGCTGCGGAGTGTCTGGGGGAGGTGGGCGGATTTCACCATGACGCCGCCCTCCCTGCGCGTCCTTTAGCACAGACCCTCGACCTGAAGTTCCAGCTCCTTCCCGTAAGCTATTCAAGTCGTTGCACGCAAAATTGGAGCTCGGGAAGGCGTCTGTATGATTCTCGCGGTGTCGAGTTTGCTCTTGAGCAATTTCTGGGGCTTTCATCCGGGTGGATCCATCTAGAACGCGCGAGGACGCGCATTAAGATCTTCGGAATCACCGCCATTCTAGCCCACTCGGCTCTTCCAATCACGACGGTAAAGGTGCATGGCTCTCCTTCGTTGAGCACGAAAAGTCCAATCTTTGCCCACCGTACCTTGGGAGGGAACGAGCGACGCCGGGTCACCACAATATGCGCAGATTAGAATGCCTGTTCGCAACGATTACTCTGCAGTAAGGACGTATGCACAACCCCATACAGCAAGATGTAAGGTATGTCGGTTCGGATGGAGCTCAAACTCAACGTTCCAATGGCCCATCACGAGGTGCCAATTGTTTGCTCTCAGCCCAATGGAGAGCTACTACCATGCTTCAGGATCACTGTGTGATCTGCACGGGTCCGTCATGCACATGCGTCTATATTTAAGCTGCTCCAACCATCCTCATCTTCGGCTCTTCGGAAGATGAGATGCTGCCCTTCCCTGTCTGCAATCCCAAAGCAGGCCCTTGGGAGGAATGCGCAAAGCCATGTGCATACTCTACGTAAAGTGCGGCAGAGCGGCTGCAGCCTTCTACTCCCAGAGCTCGAATCAGGTCAAAACATTTCAAGCCAGCCGCGAATAGTGCTACGTATGCGTCTTGTCAATCAAGCCTGATGGTGGTACTACATTGAAGACTGCATCATGTTCATTTCGACATCCAAACAAGCTGCGCAGACGACTCACTGTCGTGCAACTCAAACGGCTCGATCAACATGTCAGATCGACGTCCGACCCCCTTGATAAAAGCCTGCGGTGCTGCCCACACTCGCAATGACTAATCACAAGATGTGGATCTGATCCTGTGGTGATCTCGAACGGGTGAAATTTGAGAGAATCGTGACTTGCCGCGATGCCTCAGATCGCTCCTTCCACATCCTTTTGGTGGAACGGGCTAGCTTGTCAATCACGCATGCACGTCATATCTGTAAAGTTCTCCGACGCGTCTTTCTTCGCTTTGGAGTGAGTCGGTGCCAGCCGTAACTGAATTGTTGCAACCGCTCGATTACGGTGATTCCGCTGGTGTTGCTACTTCCGGCTTTTCAACGACGAAAGTTTGGACAGCAATCGGCGGCGAAGCGAACCACACATGTCGTATTCGCCTTTATGGAACTTTGAGCCATCCTCATATCCACTATACTCAAGCTTCTTGAGCTCTGTTGATGCGATGCTTTGGATACTACCCCCGGACGCCGAGCACTGATAACTGCTAAGATCATTACCCGATCATGTCTCCCGAGTCATCAACCCGAAAACATGTATGACGATGCTAACTCATCACTTCCCAGCAATACTGAGCATCACATCTTGTCACAGCTCATTCATGTATCTATCTTCCGCTTCGGTCAAGTCGAGCCAATATCATACATCGTCTCGAAATGTTGTTTCGATACCTGCAAATGGATAGTAGCATGTCGGAGTGACTATAGCAGCCATTGACCTGCTTCTTCAAGGTGTCACATCTTCGAAATGATCTTCCGCTGATCATGAACTCGGACACTTAGCACACCTTGACATCCGGGCTCGCTACGTCTCCACCACCTACTCAGTAAGATCTTGTGGGTCCTCTGCTACTGGCAGAGGCCCCCGTATATGCGGCGATGCTGGAGCGTCTGAGCCAATCTCTCCGGTTTCTATGTCGATTCAGCGCTGCAGCATGCAGCATCGCCTGTACTGTTTAATGAGGGCTGTACTGATAGAAACTATTAACATTTAGCGATGGCCCCTATCTTCGGCGCGAAAATAGGCATCTGATCGTTGATCTTCAGCACAACTGTGCATACAGGTAACGTACATCCCTACTCCTTGTAATATTACCCTTGTATCGATATGATACCCCAGCATTATCGGACAGTCATCCATTCCTTCAACGGCCTGTAGCAAACCCCAGAGCATCTTCTTCAACCCACCGCCATTTCTCATTCGCCTTCCTATCTTCCCTATCCGCAAAACCATACACACAAGCATCTCCACATCCACACGTGTCACCCTCGCATGATTGTAGTAGCATCCAATCTCCGCAATCTCTTTCAATCATCCTCCGGCTCAGTGCTGTTGAAGATGTTTCGAAAAGTTTGTGAGATGGGCATGCGAGGCATCAAGCTCGGGGCCGGCTTTCATGCCCGCAAAACTTCCTGACACAAACATCCCGTGGACAAACCAGTACAAGCATCTCCCCGTACGAAAACCAGAAGATTTGTCGTCTCCTAAGGGGAGCGTCTGCAACCACATGCATGTCCCCGTCCTGGAAGAATGCCTGCACTCCTACCCTCATTTTCAAAGCGAAGATGTGAGGCTATGGGATTGTGGGTGACATACCTATCTCTAGCGACGAAGCGAAGTCGTGGGGCTATGGGAATGTTCTCTTCTTGCGGTGGGAACGAAATGTTGGGGTCTGAAGTCGTGTAGTGTTGGTGAGATGCTTTCTGCGCCTCTTGGTGTTGTTGAGGGCAGCTGAGTGGAGAGAGCAGTGTGGAGTGTGCGTAATGGGGGGTTGAGGATTGGGTGGGAGAGGGTGGTTATGGGATGAAGGGCTGCGATGAGGATTGAAAGCGTAGTTGGGAAGGTGATGGTTTGAAGAGATCACTGCGGAAGAGGTGGATTACATCCTCCTGGTTGCCCATGCATGTCCATTCTTCATCCGTTGAAGTTTCTCACTCTGGCACAGATCGACTTGCTTCCCCTGGTCATTGCGCAAAAGCCACTCCAGCGCCGATCGATGTTGACAATCCCGTCGCTAATCCATCAGATCCATAACTCCATGCCCCGCCTGACCTACTACTCATAGTGTGCCGCATCGATCTCTCGAGACCAGACCTTTTCGAAGTACGCCTTCGCGCACCTGAAGTGGAAGTAGACTTGCGGCAACTTCCTCTCAGCCTCAAGATCGTCCAGAAAGTACTCGTAGATGTACTGCACCGCCTGCCAAAGCGAGGCACCGTCGTCGCCGAACTCCTTCTCCAAGAAGATCTTGCAAATACAAACGTCAGGCGTCTGCGGAGACGGCATCCCCGAGGCTCCGCCGCTGCGCAAAAACTCAAAGACCTCCAGGTTCTCGATGTCATCGAAGAATGCGGTCGCACGCGGGATGTCGTTGGCTATGAGATCCGACTCAAATTCGTCTAAGATCCACTTGAAGGTCTCGGCGGTGGTACGCTGGTTGGCCATCGCGCCCTCCGCCTTGATGCGTTCGCCAATGCGGGCTGCCTTGACAACTTGGTCAGCTAACACGGTGCGAATGGTTACCATGCCGGTGGGATACGAAGATTGGTAGGTTGCTGATTGGTGGTGGGTGGTGGTGATGGTGTATTTGCTTGTGGAGTTGAGTTCAGGTTTGTATGAGAGTTAGGGTGTATCTGATCAGTCTACCAGCCTTTTATAGACGATGCTGGCGCCAACGGAACTATCGCAGCCTAGAGCTTTATTGTTTTTCCGTTGCTATAGAAGGTTGCTGGCTGAGGGATATACGTTGCTCGTGTGAAGGTGAGAGCGAGGGAAGGTAACTGTAGTATCAAGGGTGAATGATACGACAGCCAGGTCTAAAAAGCAAAAGCGGCATCAAATCCGCCGTTACCCTGTCCTGGGTTTGAACTTACAACCCACAAACTTCCTCTGGTCCAAAACATTCTGTGGCTGACCGTCTAGACTACGCTACCAAAAAAAAACTTCGCTTTTGTAATGGGGCCGGAGCCTCCAAGCGGATCATCCCCCGGAATTCCCACCCTGTGTCACAGTAATGTTAGTCAGGGCTACTTTCGTGTGAGGTTAGTAGTGTGACCAGCTGCCGGGAAGGAAAGAAACTACGTATAGTACTATCTAAATAGCGCAAATACGTGGATGCCATTACTATTGTGAGAGACTCTCGCGCCGAATGATATATATGTACTATACAATTAATTGATATGAAAGGCAGTGTGGGCAATATCGCCGTTGTGGGGCGGGGAAACGGGCGTTGCTTTGGCGGTGGTCACTTCACCAAGGAAGCACCCCCGGGCGGGGTATTACCTCTCGATATGGATGCACTGTAGACGCATAAATGCTTGAACATGAGGTTTGAATAGAGCGAACGGCACCGACTTCAAACATTACACGGCAGGTATCAAGACGCCTGATAATTGACGATAGTGAGTTTGTATATATTCGTCATGCCATCATCCTTCCTGATGAATTTCACACGTCCTCTTGATCCTAAGAATCCGCTTTCGGCGGTTGACTCATGAAGCTTCTTTAGCATACCCTCAAAAGCCATTTTGCCGACATCACAAGCTGCCATAAGGAACTTGAACGCAAGACTTTGTGTCTTGACTCTATCAGCTATCTTGAGAAGCATGCTACAAGTGGCGAATGTACTACTGAATATTTGCCTACCTTCGCGATGAAGTTGCCAGGACCTTCGCGCTGCATAACAGTCCTAGAACACCACAACCTCCGCATCACCACTTGTAGAAAGATCAATGATATATGCTCGACCACTCCCATATCGCGTCCTTTGCACCCTTGCAATAGCCACCGTACGTTTCAGTTTGAAATCAAGTTTAATTCCACACTCCATATGTAACCAATGCCAGGCAAATGCTCGCACAACGCCTTACCCGTCCACTCGCCACAAGTCCGCAGAATGCAACCCGACCAGTCAAGACGACCTATCCCTACAACCAACATACCTCGGATGAAGGGCATCTCTCCGCTTTGGCGCGTCTTGTTCGCTCAGGCCAATGGCCGGCATTAAGTACGACAAGCCGCAGATCGCATCACCCTTCAGAAGCTTGACAGCGCAACGTCGCGCTGCCCCTTTCCATCCTTCATTACCATGTTGTTATCCACCACCCGTATTCATTCATAACGCCATAGAGTGGCGCTCGTTCTGCGGGTTGGGAGTAAAGGTATCCACGTGGTTGCACCAACCGAACAGCTCTGTTGCAATGTTCAGCCGGTAGACTCTCTTCTTGTACTCGTTGTAGGGCTGTAGTAACGGCCAACTGGCCCCGAACTGAACTCCGGTTGGATCGAAGATGTATTTATTGTCTGTCTTTGTAATGATCACGAAGACGTTATGTTTGAAGCCGTATTCAGGCTGAGTGGAAAATTCGAGCTCAAGGATGTCCGCGATTGTTTCGCCTTGGTCTTTTACGCTCGTCAGCTTTACTGATGTTCGGATGGATTCGCTGGTAGATACTTACCGACGAAAATGTCGTAGCAGGGACGGGCTAGAAAGCTTAGGCTGTGTAGACACTGCCGCTTGAAAATCAACGCCTCGATGATGCGCCGAATTGGGCCGCTGTGGGACTCGTGGAAGATCTCCGTGTCCTTATGGGTCCCACGTAGGAGATGGCTCCGGAAGTCGGCCTTCATGATGAGCGCCAGGCGCGCCAGAGTCATTTCCTCGCTGTCTGTGTTCTCGTTGTGGCGGGGGCAGCGACCGTCGGCCTGGCTGGCATCGCTCACGCCGGACGGATCAGAAATTATGGCTGCACAGATCTCGCAGCGGCGGCCTCCGTACGCTTCTTCGTTGACTTGAATAGCAATAAACTCATATCTTGCGTCTGCGAGTGCTTTTCTGTTCATGGTGGTGGTGGTATCCATTTCGCTGCGGAGTGTGTTGCCTCTGAGCTTCTATGGGCTCTCACCTCACACTACAATACATCCGCAGTTGCCAAGAGCTTGAGAATTGAACAGCGTTTGCCTTGACAACGGCAAAGTTGTTGGTCACTTTGGGTCTCTCTGCCCTCCCCACCAAATCGGAGCTCGCAACTCGCTCCGACCACCTCCCAACTACACCCGACACACACCTTTGATTCCCGCATTCACAGATCGATTGTTCTCCAGCAAAACTACTCCCGGCGCTGAAAGAACCGCTTGAGTTCCTCTTGCGATGTTCTCGTTTTCGATTTCACGTCGTGACTCTTGCATTTCAGGCTTCCCAATTGATGAAACGTGTACGTCTCCCAAGACCAGCTCATGAAATAGAAATTCGCATTGCCACGAGAAGAACAGGTTGAAGCATCATTTAACCAATAAAGCTTGAAATCATTGTCGCCCATTATAGCCAACATTGTCCAATACGTACGGTGCCTCGATCGAACGTGTGCGGAATCTCAAACAGGCACTGAAGCATTATCCGCTTATTCAGTGTCTTGAGGGCCCATGCCCCCACTCACCTTGACTTCAGGGTCTTCTCAATCGTTTGTAACGCCATAGCAACGCCTCCAGACTCGCCTTCACAAACGCACCGTCCTTACGTGATCCCGGACGCACTCACGTGGTCTCACATGATCCCGTTAGTTATTTTAGCGCCCTTGGCATCTCCTGTCTATATCAGGCGGCCTTCCCCGTGTCCCTCTTCCCAACTCATCCTCACATTGATCACGGAAAGACGTCAAGATGGTGTTGGTAGCTCGCCCGCTCGATGTCCCGGACAAAGTGTTGTATCGATTTTTGAACTCGGTCCATCTCTCACTGAGCTTGCTCATAGTTATGGACACAGTGTCGCCATTGTAAGTTCTGCGCCGCAAAAATGACTGCTTCTTCTAATCCATAATATAGATTGCACTACCTATGGCTGACGCGAACCTTTTTCATCAAGCGTATTGGTACTTGCCAGTCGCTTGAGGAAGAATCCAAGCTCGTTCTACAGCTTTCGAGTCAGCTATTTGTGGTGAATTTTGAACTTCCGGGCTTGCCACATGTGTGCAGGCGAGATGCAACCCTGACCTACATAATTGTACACGCGCTGCGAGTCCGTCGTAACGTTACTTCCATGTATCACCTCCGCCAGCTTACTACATTTATCCTGTTACTAGAAGAGATACGTCATCAATTTGGAATTTGCATTTTACTATAGGTAGTATGGCTATATTAGTTTCATCGTTTGCCTCACTTTGTGGTACATTGCGTACCTAAGGTAATTCGTAAGCCTCAGGTACGAAAGTACATATACTAGACTTGACGTCGACATACTCGTGGTTTCTTTTCTTACGTATGTGAGTCGTTCAAAACGCCCGGTTTGCTGTGATTCGGAAAAAGTATGGATACTTGTTCATAGACTTGGTGGCAGTTTAACTTTTGAAGGGTCGAAAAATTGAAAATACAGCTACAAAACCGTTGCCCCAGAGAAAATTGGTTCTAGTGAATCGTGCATCAAGATTAGATGAGCAAAACAAAATACCTTCCCACACGCTCCCACGAAGCCAACCTCCCCGCCCGCAAAAGATCCTCCATCACCACTCCACCATATGACGAGTCACCGCATCTCACAAAATGCCCACTGCCTGCGTCTTCACGAGCTTTGGGCACATTTAGCCACCCACCCCAGAGCTCAACACTCTCCTCCGTGACTGGACCGCCAACACCAACGCCGACCTCGCCAAGTTTTACCACCACGAGTGGCTCCCCGTTTACGTCGAATACCTGCGACTCAAGGACGCCTGCAGCTTCGGGCTGCTCTTGCTTAACAGCCTGATCGAGAACCGCCGCACGAAGCGGCACGTGGCCCGGAGGGACATGGCGCCGGGGACGAGGCGGTTCCTCAAGAAGGTGATCCGCATACAGTCGGAGATGCAGAAGTGGAGAGGTTAATTGAAGAAGGGTTTGTTGAGGAGCAGAAGCAGCATGCGCTCATTATGGATCTCAAGAGAATGATTGCGGCGAGAGATGCGGGTTAAGAAGGGTTTTGGTTTGGAGAAATTGGGTATACTCGGCGTGGAGGGGATCAAAATCTTTTTGTGGAGTACCTCGTGCGGCTCGGAACTCACGTCAATAACCCAATGATCAAACACGATGGTCCATTAGCCCAAGGCCTTCAACGTCGGCGTGGAGAGATTAGACGGGGTAGCTTGTGAGGAAAGCCGTGTGCGATTTGGGGAGTACATCGGAGGTAGCATACTTAGACAGCGTTCGGCACCGGCATGGAACGTTTACATGACCCATTTTTTACGCACCGAAGACGTCGCTGAATCTATAGAGAGTGGAATAAAGTACAGAGCTATAGAAGTCTTCAAAGGGTCCATGTTGTTGCCATCTTTAAGCATATCGGACCCCTTTTCGACGTCGTCAATTGATTATTCGAAGCATGTCAAAAAAGTACAACTAGACGGAACGGAGCAGTGAAGAGTGACAAAGGTCATAGGTACATTAAGGCGCCCCATGATCTGCCACGTAAGAAGACCAACAAGAGTCTCGGCAATCTCACTCTAGGTTTTTTGCGTTACGGATATAGGCATAAATTGCTCGTCGGCTAAATCGATAGCATCGTCCGCTTACTTCGGTCGATAACAAGGCTGATTCCAAGTTAGCGCCGCCCACCAAGCATGACTGATGTGATTTTGAGAGTTGATTGTCTGGAGAAAGTCAGAGTGTGAATCTACTCCGTCGATATATTCTCGTCGTCCAAGCCACCAAATCGCTCGAGGTGCCGGTAGCAAAGGAGGTTGACCAGCATGAAAATTATACCGGTCCAGTTCTCGTGAACAGTTCTCAGGGGGAGAAACTGCTCCATAGCCATCTGAACAGCCTCGTCGATGCCTTCATCGGTGCACAGATCTTTGCCAAGGCTCTGAAGAGTCCAGCCATAAATTTCAACGATGTGTTTACGCATCAGCGAGTCCAGGAGCGCGGTGAGCTGCACTTCAAGAGCCGAGGTCGTCATAGCGAATTTAGCGACCTTTGGCTCAACGGACAAGTGGTGGGGGAAGTCGTAGGCGAAGTTGTTGGAGAAGTAGCCATAGATGACGGCGAAGAAGGGATTTGTGCCCATGCTAACGATGGCGGAGTTTTCGAATTTGTCTGTGACGTGTCCGGGGCGGCCACCTAGAGCGGTCGCGTCTAAGATCTGGTCAGCATATAGCTCGTAGATCTCCCTCAAGAGCACTTGGGCGTCCACACTAGAGACGCTGATGGGATGTTCGACAAATTCTTTTCGAAAGCGGTAGTGCTCCACTCGCTCAAGCAAATCTCGGTCAAGTGGAACTGTTCCCATCTTGGGAAGCGTGGCGAAACCGGTGTTCTTGCGGCAGCATGTCCAGGGGCAGGGGATCGAGTCGTCTCCCTGTTCGGCTTGCCATGAGCGCACGAGACAGTCTCGACAGATTAACTCGTCGTTTGTGTGACAATTCAGGACGTAGAGCGGGCAATCCGCGGTTGCCTCAGGATCACCCTTGTGCGTGTCGTAGACGCGCTGTTTGCATGTTAAGCAGATGTCTCCTGTAATGCCGACACAGATAGGTGCGTCGAGAGTGGAAGACATAGTGGTTTAGAACGAGATTCGATATGCTAATTCGACTTTGATCGTGGCCGGTACGTTGGTCTTTTGCGTGGTAATAGTTTTGGGAGGAGGAGCTGTTTTTGGAGTCGCTGTGTCTACTTTGATTCAACAAGACTTGTTAGAATGATACTTTGTATTATATACGTGGTGACTTCACATTGTTAATCCCAGTAAAATCTCCTGCGTTGTCTCTTTGTAGCTGTCTCAAGCTGGGTGGCAACGCACCCAAAGCCCGTGTTGTGCATAACATCCACCCTATGTTCAACAATACCAGTACCGTGGATACAAATTGGCCTCGGGACGCTTTGTGTGCCTTGTGCGAAGGCTCGGAGACGGTCCGCAACGGCTTCGGTGCCTGAGGGTATAGCTCGAATCGTTCCAGTCCATTTCGATGGGGGTGTCGGTAGAGCGGTAGCAGTTTATAGCGGGTCTGGACTAGTCTAAGGCGTTCTGGCCTTTATCAGAGAAGTGTAAACCATCGGATTGCGGAGTCTTGTGTGGGGGTAGATGATCCGGACATGTCTATAGTTAGTGTTCTAACTGATTCAAGTCTTCTGAGTAGTGAGCCGGAAGTGAACCCGTAATCATCCGTAAACAGTGATACAGCCTTGAGCAGGCGTAGAATACGGTAGAAGGTCGGTTGCGCGCAGTTACAACGGTCTGTGCGTCGAGGCAGCTGCTGTTGATATCCGCACCGTCGAGCTCACCTTTTGCTCTCTAGCCGCACCACTCCACACGTACGTATACTCCCACTTCTGCTTGGGCGAATTGTACTGAAGGAACACAGATCTACAACTACACAACCCATCCACAACCCACCACCATGTCCGACTCTATTTCCCGAATTGCTCGCGATGAGCCCATCGACGAGTACATGACGATGGCCTACCAGTTCCGCCGCGCCGCCGACGAGTACCGGGAGGCCGGCGGCAACGACCCCGTCTACCTCGAGTACCTCAATGGGGAGTGGGCGGTATACTTCCAGCGCGCCATCGACGAGCTGGGTCGGATGAGGCGTCAGAATGAGGAGGATAGAAGGCGTGGTCCCCGCCTTACGGCTGTAAGTAACAAGTTGCCTATCTCTTCCATTGGAATAACACTATTATGGTGAACTGCCGTCTATTCATGCGTAGTTGCTAACACTTTCCTGCAGGCCATACGTCGGCTCGACCAGCAAATAGCGGAACAGCGTGTCCGGGACCGTGTCGCGTACTCCCAGCAGCTCCTCGACCGCGTCCTGGAGCGTCGTGCGCGAGAGAGGAGAGCACGTCGCCGCTTCGCCCTAGCCCTTGAAGCTCGACTGTTCCCGGCCCGCGCGTTACTACGCGAAGCGGTTCGCCGATTGAACGTCGAGACCGTTCGCCGACGCCGTCGGACGACGTGGCAACGTCGCAACTAGGTTGCATCGCCAACGCTGTTCAAAGCATGAACGGCAGCTTGATCGTCAACCCGTGGCACACCGAAGAGCTCGCAGCCGCGGTCACTAGCATTTTCTTTTGTTTGTAGCATAGCAATGCCGCTTCGGCACAGAATGGATCGTGCTGATCATTTGGATCACTTTTTGCAAAACTGGCTTGAACAATGATGAAGTGATGGTCGAGGGAACATAGGACGTTGAAAAAGACATGTCTTTGCCAAGCGATAAGATGTTCGCACGGAATTCGGGGATGATGACGCCACGGTAAGCGGTACCCCCGATTCGTCTTATCCCCGCGTCAGCCGTTAAGCTCAAGCTCCCAGGTAGCTTGCTCTTCCTCCTTCCTTCTTCCTCCTTCGAATGCCATTCCCCGTACTCGACCATCATTTCTCCCCATATGCAGCGCAATGAGAAGTCCAGCATGGCGGACGAAACCACCCCATTGATCGCCATCGTGCCAACGCGCCCGCACCGCGATCGCTACCCGCACCACCGCCTCCGCTTCGTGTGCACGCTCCTCCTCTCCGTGTCGCTCTTCTTCGGCATCCTAGCCGCGGTCCTTATCCTCAACTTCGCCCCACTCGACGACGATTCTCGATCCGAATGGCCGCTCTCCGTCTACAACCCGTTCCACGCGCACAATATCCCAGAAGCCTGGCCGCAATCGAGTGGATTGGACTTTGACGACTTGGTGACGATACTGAAAGATACGCCTGATTCGGAAAAGGCGAGGGAGTGGAGTTCTTACTACACGAGCGGGCCTCATCTTGCGGGCAAGAACTTGAGCCAGGCTATCTGGACGAAAGAGAAGTGGCAGGAGTTCGGCGTGGAGAGTACGATCGTCGATTACGATATCTACGTCAACTACCCACGGGGGCACCGACTTGCGCTTCTAGAGAAGAAGGATGGCGACAAGGAAGAGTATGACGTAGACTGGGCCATCAAGTACGAAGCCAGCCTCGAAGAAGACGTGCTCGATGAAGACGGGACCAGTGGGCTTGATAATCGGATCCCTACCTTCCACGGATACAGCGCTTCGGGCAACGTAACTGCGTCATACGTCTACGTCAACTATGGGACATACAAGGACTACGAGGAGCTCCAAGCCGCCGACGTTGATCTCAAGGGCAAGATTGCCCTAGCCAAGTACGGCGGCGTCTTCCGTGGACTCAAGGTCAAGCGCGCGCAAGAGCTAGGCATGGTGGGTGTCGTCATGTATAGTGATCCCGGGGATGATGGCGAAATCACCGAAGAGAATGGCAATGCTACGTATCCAAACGGCCCGGCGCGCAATCCAAGCAGTGTGCAGAGAGGAAGCTGTCAGTTCTTGAGTAAGTCCACTCTTTGCTCCCTCTCATCCCTCTCATCCCTCTCATACTGATCGTCCAAGGCTTTGCTCCCGGAGATCCAACTACACCAGGCTACCCCTCCAAGCCCGGTGCTCCCCGCCAGCCCGTCGACCACGCCATCCCCTCCATCCCATCGATTCCAATCTCCTATGCCGACGCGCTTCCTATTCTCAAAGCCCTCAACGGCCACGGACCCAAGGCCTCAACCTTCAACAAGTTCTGGCAAGGCGGCGGTCTCGGCTACAAGGGCGTTGAGTACAATATTGGTCCTTCTCCCGACACTCTGGCACTCAATCTCTTCAACGACCAAGAGTACGTTACGACGCCCATGTGGAATGTCATTGGCATCATCAACGGCACCATCCCTGATGAAGTCGTCGTTCTCGGCAACCATCGAGATGCTTGGATCGCGGGCGGTGCTGGAGATCCCAACAGTGGGTCTGCTGCACTCAATGAGGTGATTCGCAGTTTTGGAGCTGCACTCCAGGCGGGATGGAAACCTCTTCGGACTATTGTCTTTGCGAGCTGGGACGGCGAAGAGTATGGGCTCCTTGGGTCGACTGAGTGGGTGGAAGAATATCTGCCTTGGCTGTCCGCTTCTACCATTGCGTACCTAAACGTCGACGTTGGAACGAATGGGCCTCACCTACGCGTCTCCGCCGCACCGCTCTTGAACAAGGTCCTCATAGAGACTCGTACGTCTCCTCTAATCCCAGTATGTTGTATAGAAAAGCTAATACATGTATAGTTGAACTCGTACAATCGCCCAACCAAACATCCCCCGGCCAAACCGTCGGCGCCGTCTGGGACAAGCGCATCTCCACGATGGGCTCCGGCAGCGACTTTACCGCCTTCCAAGACTTCGCCGGCATTCCCTCGCTCGATATGGGCTTCGGCTTCGACTCAAAGTCGGCCGTGTACCACTACCACTCCAACTACGACTCTTTCGACTGGATGGAGAAATATGGAGACCCTGGTTTCGAGTATCACGCCACGATTTCAACACTGTGGGCGCTTGTGGCAGCCAGACTCGTAGAAACACCGGTGGTGCAATTGAATGCTACCGAGTATGCTGTGGGCTTGAGGCGGTATGTCAACTCGGTCAAAGACAAGGCCAAGAAAGCTCCAAAGACTATCAACAAGAACAAGCTAGAAGACGCACTCAAAACCCTCGATGCCGCACTCTCTCACTTCGACTTCGCCGCCACTCTCCAGGACGGCGTAGCCGCACAACTCCTCTACGATGTCTACCACAATGACATTCCCTGGTGGAAATGGTGGGAAAAGGTCAAATTATACTACGCCGTCCGCCGCGTAAACACGAAGTACAAGCTACTCGAACGGCAGTTCTTGTATCCCGAGGGATTGGATGGAAGGCCGTGGTTCAAGCACGTTGTTTTTGCGCCGGGGAAGTGGACGGGGTATAGTGGGGCGACGTTTCCGGGGATTGTGGAGGCGATTGAAGAAGGGAATGAAGAGGCGGCTTTGAAGTGGATTGGTATTGCTAGAGGGGTAGTTGAAGTGGCGGCGGATTCGCTAGAGGAGGAGTAGCGTGGTGGTGATTTGGCGCTGTCACTTAAGCTTAGGCATGGCATTGCGAATAGATACCCTTTGCACGTCTAGAAAGAAAATAATTCTTTTCGTACTATTGTAGAGTCCACTTATTGGTGCCGGTTCTCCCCCCTCCCTCTCATAGCTATGGGCACCCGCCACACCCTCATCGATATATCTATTCGACACCCGAAGACCGTACAGCCCAATTAGGCACCTGCAATGGCCGAAGTCCAAACAGTTCCCTCTCTCAAAATCCCATCCCTTCCTCCTTCATCATTCACAACATTGTATGGTATGAGGCTTGTTGAACCCCCTTCCCCCTTTAACCACCGACAAATTTCGGCACTCTCTTGACTGTCTTCATGCTATCAAACACTCCTCCGCAAAGACCCACAGCTGCACTTGGGCCATGTTGAACCGCACCGGCGCCGCATTCTTCGCGACCAGCACGCGTACGCCTCGAGGAGTTCCACCATAACGAAGGTGGCGGCGAGGCGTTCCGTGCTCTTTTGTTGGCGCTGGTGCTGCTGTCATTGGGCGGGGGTCTAGCAGGTGGCCAGGCCCTTGCGGTCGGATACGTCTCCACATCACTGCGAACATTCTCTAGTACAATTCAAGTCAAAGACACGAAATGTCATTCGAAACAACCCTTTTAGAGTCCAAGGTCCCTAGACCAGAAGTATAGATACAAAAGATGCTATATATGCACAAAAGAAGAGAAGAAGAAGAAGAGAACCACACACATCGCTGTTTCATCTCAGCCACAAACCCCCAACAAATCTACAAAAAGTGACGAGCATGACGACGAGCATTCCCGCCAGCCTTCTCAAGCATCACCACAATCTCACCAACAGTGTACTCCTTACCCGCCTCCGTGTTGGCCACCAACCACTTCTCGAGCTCGTCAATGGTGAACTCGCCCGAGAGACCAGTAGCTGGGGATCCAGTGGAGCTAGGAGCCGGCACATCAGCAACCTGGGTCGGGGTCGGTGTAGGAGTAGCAGAGGCAACGGGAGCGGTCGGGTTGGCCGGAGCGGTCGTAGTAGGCGGTGTGCCAGATCCCGAGCCAGCACCGTCCAGAAGCTTAGGCCCGGGAACTGGGTAATTCGTATTGTCAGTCCCGTAGACGTTCCAAACGATACCCTCCTCATCAGCAGTATACAGTTCCGTTCCGACGACGCCATCAGGTGTAGCCGTTCCGCTGCCAGTGACATCGATGTTAAGGCAGAAGGGGTAGTTTTGTGCGCCACCAACGGTGCCAGCGCTGTGAAGCGCAATCGTCTCGTGGCGGAAGACGTAGCTTCCAGCGGCGAGGGTCTCAGGTACTTTAACGGACCAGGTGTTGTTGTTCGCAATCATAGAAAGAGCAGCCCATTCGCCATCCACGAAACCCGCTTCCTCGATCTTCGCCCACTTAAGAGAGGTCTTGTCGGCAGTAGCACAGGAGTCGCCATCGCACTTTGCGACGTAGGTGATCATGGGACCGACGTGAGAATCGGGCCAGGTTGTCCATTGGAAGTCGAGAGAGCCGCCTGCAGCAACGGTAGCAGCACTGGCAGCGGGTTTGGCGTTGATGTGGCAGATGACATCTGGGCTAGAGAGCTCGGTGCGGTCACCGCCGACATAGCCGTTGTCAAGGCCCTCGGATGACCAGCCGACGACGCCGTCGGGGACGGAGCCGGAGTAGTAGTAGTCGTTCTTCCAGCCGGGGAAGTATTTTCCGTCGGCGACGACACCACTGACGGTGCCGTGGGCGAGGGCAGTGCCCAAGAAGGCGGCAACAGCGAGGATAGTTGACATATTGATGATCGAGGCAAGTTTCGTTGTGGGAGAGTTGAAAATTTGTTCGTTGAAGTGAATGTTTGGAAGCGTGTGATAAAAGAGAGTCTGGCCTGCTTCACACAGTGAAGTGACTTGAAAGGAAGAGAAAGAATGTGGAGAAAGAACGGTGTAAGACCAAAAGACTGAAGCCTGCGATGAGGATGCCCTTCCACAACAGCAGCTCCCTTCGGTATTTATCTGCTCCCACTCACGGCCTCCAAGCGCCCATGACGCACATACCCACCTTCAAAATGAAGGCCTAGAATGGTGGAAACACTTCGATAGCGGCATCGAATCGACCGTATCCTTGGCAGCGTGGCTCGTTTCAAACATCGCGAGATTGTAAGGGTTTCGTGGACGCTCCGTGTCCGGCGTTTACAGCAAGCGAGAAACATCATGCCTTGATGCGGGACGAGACGTACAGCTGGGTGGTACGATATACGCGCACCGATGGCTCCCATGTGGTTGGCAAAGCGCTGGCTAGCCGTGCAGGGGTGTTTTGAAACATGCATTGCGAGCCCCTAGTGGAAATTGGTAACGAAGAAATATCAGCGGCCAAGATACCTCGTTGTTTCTGACAGATGAACATAAGATCGTGGCGCCTGTCAGATGTTGGTATTAGCGCTTTCTGGTGGTGGGCAAGTCGAGCCATGGTGGGGTCGAGGCGTAGGAGAGTCGTTCATGCCTCGGCTTGCGATGCGCTATGTTCAGACAGTCGTAGCTGTGGATTATGTCCTGCTTGGACCAACTTGCAAGAAAGGTCTGTAACGAACACACTGTCGAGGTGTGCACAACGTGTCGGCATTCGAATGCGTGCGCGTTGGAATGGGTGCAGTTGATATCCTAAGCCTAGCTTACACAATCCCAAAGGAGCCGCTAGCTTGCAATATAATTGGCGCAAAAATTAAAACCCACGACATGAAACGAGCCTCACGGCCAGGTCCCGCACCCAGCATCCGGGTTACCCACCCCATGTCCGGTCCCGCTGTCTTGCATTTGGCAATATATCGCACGTTTTACGAGACCGAACCCACACGACGGAACTTACAAGCGCTACGTCTATGCATGGGCGCTAGTAAGCATACCCACTGGCATCTACGATGAGCACCACCGGCGGAGGATTGGCATGTTATGCGCGCGGATATCGGCCATGCAATAAGATGTGCCGAACGCTTGGTCTTGATCAATCTCCACTGTGGTGGCGGTGATGAGAAGTCGAGAAATTCCGGTGCCTAAATCGAACCCCGTCCGGCGGAGAGAGAGCGTCCGGGATCGAGTCGTTCCCAACAAGAAACGATTGTCTCTGTCGCCTGCTGGAAGAAAAACTGCTTGAGCTCGACACAGATACCCAAATAGTAACACCTTAAGCCGATCCACCCGTACACTTGCGACGATTCCAGCGAGGTTGAGTTCTTGAAGCATCGAGATCCAAAGCCGACGATCGCAGTAAGCCATGTTCTTCCACTTGTCGTACCCGGAGCCGCGATGAAAGACTGCGTCTAGGGGTTGCAACAGCATCGTTAGTCCTCAGTCCTCAGTCTAGCCATGCTTGCAAACTACCCAGCACCAAACCCGCAAGAGTGACGACCCACCCAGCAACCCCAAACGCTCCTTGAACATCGCCCTTCTTGACAGTCCATAGAATCGCGAATACGCAACTTCCAATACCAAAGAACGCCATAACGACAGCCCACACCGTCTGCGCCAGAAACCCTTCCACGAGATTGATACCCCACCCCATACCCGTCTCCAACCGCGCACGACGCTTCGGCGAACGCAGATAGGTTATCTGTTCACCATCATAATCTTCCGGGTGCTTGAAGAGGTGCAAAAGATACGCAGATCCAACGGGAGGGACAAGATCTACGGACTCGAAGGTGTAAGGGTGTTGGGAAGGCGCCTTTTCGTTGTCAGAAGACGAGACTGGAGGCATAGAAGGCGTTGCGCGTATATCGGCGAAACGGTTACGATGGACTTCAAACTGGACAAACTCGATGGTCGACAGGCCCCGTAATCTTGCCCAACTGAACCATCGTCGGTTAAGCCGCTCGTAGTGGTCCCGCAAGACTAGAGCCAGGTCCTTGTCGCATTTGATCCTCCCCTCATTGACGTCGAGGTGGACGATCTTTGGTGTGAAGCGGCCTTCGTTTGCGCAGGTCAATAGCCACGATTCATCTGCCATTCGAATGAAGCTCGGGTTGCCACCCTGCGCGCGTGCAGGACTGTATTTGGAAGTTCCGTCATTTCTGTTCCAAGAAGAAGGCCCGCCGTACGTCGAAGCTGGTGTAGTGAGCGTGGAAGCTCTGCTTGTAGAGTCAAAAACGGATGACATCGAAGTAGAAGTGCTGCTCCTGCTGTTCGAGGGACTTGTCGGCGTATGAGCACGTGGGCGATTAAGGTACGATTCCAGCCAACGAGCCGCGCCCGATTGTTGCTCGATAAAGTCATCGTAAAGTGCTTCGCCGCACGACTGAGACTCGTTAGTACTGTAGCAACGGAGGCGGAAATAAACTTACGCAGGTCCATCGCACTCGAACATGGTCTGGTGGAACAGGACGCTCGCTTCCATATGTGTCACGAAGGACTTTGATGCTTTCGAAAGCTTTTTCTGACAGCGCACTCAACACCATGCCCCAGAATTTCATCACTGAACTTCCCCCGGCAGAACGCTCTGTCCGTATTTCAAATTCAGGGGGCAACGAGAAATCCAAAGCCTTTTCTTCACCCATAGGCTCTTCGATCCTTGGGATACTTCTTGATTCCTCGTTCTGTACCGACATGTTGTTATTTGTCACGCGACTAAATGCCTCTTTGACGGCGTCACGGAGGCGGGCGTTACTCATCTCATCAGATTCGTCGACCTCGGACCAGACGGACGGAGCATCGGCATATTGCAACTGGTTTTCAAAGCTGACGGATGGTACCATCAATGCTTGTTTTTGGGTGCGAGGCGAGCGCTTCCGCCTTGTCACGGGTGATGTGTTCGCAGAAGTTGGGCGAGGTACGTCCGTTTGTAGTCGTAGTCGGGACTTCGATTTCGTGGTTTGAGTCAATTCTTCTGCCGAAGACCTACGTTTCGCTTTGGAATGTGAATTCTGCGACGATCTGTTCGGGTGTTGCCAGGTCTTGTAGTCGTTCGACCCTGGGTCATCAGAAGACTCGGAATGGTCAAGAGGGCTGAAAAGCGAGGTCTCTCGAAACGCCGATGGCCTATGAACACCACTTCCGATGGCGCCCATCGTAGGAAGGTCTGAGGCCGACGTATGTGGAGACCGACGCTTCATGGATTTGTGTGCACCAGAGCGGTTGAGATCCGAGCGCGCGGTCTTGCCTTTGACTCGCACACGGTTGTTCTTCTCGATCTTTCTCACGGGTCCCACCACCGAGAGACCCCGAGTCGGAGTCTTGACTATACTCAGAACTGAACCAGATCTCGTTGGAAGAACCGAACTATCTCGCGAAAACGGCTCGATATCTGTGGGATCATCTAGGCGGTCGCCAATGGAACGAACGTCCGCTAATAAGGTCTCAGCATCACTGAAGCCTTCTTCTGATATAGAAAACCTCCCAGTGCTGGTCTGATTCAGCCAGTGAGGTACCGAGGGTATGCGCGTGGCAAACGATGGGGGTGCAGTCCGCTGGATGCCCGCCTCACTAGAGGTTCCGATTTCGAACACCTCGTTAAACGTGGGGTTGGTGCTACTTTGGTCGTTGGAGGAAGCGGCGTTGCAGTTGGCACCATCAAGCTCGACTCGTGGTTGGTATGAGTCAAGCTCATGGATGGTTGGCTCACTGCCGGTACTCGGGACGTTCTGCCCTAGAGGAACATCGACAACCTCGTTACTTTCAGTGTTGGAGCCTTTCAAAAGTCTCACGACGAACCCTTTTCCACTCTTCTTGATTCGCGCTTTAATGTCCGCCAGTTTTTTGGATTGCGAGGATGCTGTCGAATCGCTTCGTGAGAAGGTAATCTTCCAATCTGGCACGACTTTATGGAGAAACTCCGGAGGAATGGCATCAAGATCAGACCAACCTTGCGAATCCTCTTTGGGACTTGAAGACGGGGTCGATTTGAGTGTTTGGTAAAGCTGAGATACGTCAAAGCCCAAGCTTGGGACTTCCTTGAGGTTTGCGATCAATTTTTTCGACGCAGCCGGCTTGGGAGGGGTACCGTCGGGTGCTTTTTGATGCTTGGGGTCGATGTTGACTACCAACTGGAACTGACCGGGGTTCTCCTTCTCCTCCTGGAGGGTGAGGGTAAACGGCACGGATTGCGTCTTCTCGTACTGCGGTAGAGGTGTGCCGCGACCTTCTTCAGGTGGTTGTAGGCTTGCGGTGTCCTTTGGCAGGGACCGATTGCGGGGCTGCGAGCGCGGCATGGGCGAAGCTATGGTGGAAGCCTAACAGGCAGTTGTGAGCACATATACCCCCGCTTGCAGCCTTGCGACTCGAGAAGGCTGTGCCAGCTGATGGCTGCTGAGAGTGGACGGGCAACTCACCATCTTGTAGACATGCGCATGCGACAGAAGCAGAGGTGCCTGAGCCGTACGGAATCAAGCGAGTTGAGCGCGGTCATCCTGCTTATAGGACAGCCAGGCTGCAGTCAGCTGCGGAGAGTGATGTGCAGTGCAGCATCGAGGCTGAGGCGTTTTTGTGCACTGCCACGGAGTCCTGCAAAGTGGGATGAATGTGGCGGCTGGGTGCATCATCGGACAGATAGATGATTGGTTGATATTTTACGAGAACGCTGCGCGAACTCTTAGGATAAATTGCGGCCGTTCTGCATCTGAGGCGGACAAGTGCTTTCATTCAATACTGATCATGTTCCATGCTCCTTGCTCCTCACGAATAGGACTCTAGTGCGACGAGGACGTGAAGGCGTCGCTTTGCCTCTCGACTTGCTCCGCCTTCTGTCCTTGCCCTACACATGGCACGCGAGCATGCAAACGGTCGCTGGCTAGGTCGACGTGGACAGTGGAACGAGGACATGGTACTGCGGGAAGAGTCTGTGTGACGAGCCATAGAACAGCGATGCCAAAGTGCAATCTTGCAATGCAGAGCCATGACATGTCATCCGTGAGGATTTGCGTCGACTGAAGGTATCGTCGTCGACGCGTGCGCCAGAGAGCAGAAATGGGGTCGGAATAAAGTTCAGAGCTCGACCGCAGCACTGGCAGGTGCGGCGCCTCTCCACGGCTCCTTCCCACACTTGCATGTGCGCATCAACATCCACCACACGTCATCCGAGGCCCGCTGCGATTCTCCACTCTCCAAGTCCTCTAGATCGAGTCTGCACGTCACGCACCCTCTTGAATAGTCCCTGCTCCGTTACTACTGAAGTCACCATCCAGTTTCCACCTATCACCAACCTCGGCTCGGGTCAAATGGAATGGCCACCCCAGCCGGAAAAAGTCATCTCGACCTACTTTAGCACCTATTTCGGTGTCGTCCAATGACTCTGGTCCCCGCATTGCAGTATACCCAATTTCTCCGCCGCTACTGAGCCCCGCAAGCATCTGCGGAAATCCGGGGTCGGCTCACAGAGACGGGCCTGCGACCCAGGAACAGAAGGAGATACGCAATATGCGCATATGGAATTCATTTGGGGCTATTTAAAAGACAGGCCTTTGCCCCGGATCTTTTAGCTCATACCGCATTGCAACTTCTGTGCTCCTTCGCTACCATGAAGCTCACTACATTCCTCTCCGCGCTCCCTTTCATCGCGCCATTGGTCTCTGCACAAGTCGCCCCGACAACCTTCTCCAGACGCGTAGTCTACACTCCACCATCCAACTACACGGACCCGCGTGTTCTCTACGCCCGTACTGCCCAACTCCCCGATGGCGACCTCCTCGCTACCTGGGAAAACTACAGCCCAGAACCACCGGCCGTTTACTTCCCCATCTACCGCTCTTCCGACAATGGCTACACGTGGAAAGAGCTCTCGCGCGTGCAAGACCAAGTGAATGGCTGGGGTCTGCGCTACCAACCATTCCTCTACGTACTGCCCGAGGCCATGGCTGGCTACGCGGCGGGCACCGTACTGCTTGCCGGAAGCAGCATTCCCAAAGATCTGAGCAAGACGCAGATTGATCTTTACGTGTCCACGGATAAGGGTGTGACCTGGAAGTTTGTGAGCCATATCGCGGCCGGTGGCGAAGCACGGCCTAACAATGGCCTGACCCCCGTTTGGGAACCCTTCCTGATGAAGTACAAAAAGACCTTGATCTGCTACTACTCCGACCAGCGCGCCAACGCGACCAACGGCCAGAAGATGGTGCACCAGACCACCACCGACCTAAAGAGCTGGGGTAAAGTCATCGACGACGTTGCATACCCAACGTACACCGAGCGCCCGGGCATGCCGACCGTCATCGAGCTCCCCAACGGCAAATTCTTAATGACTTACGAATACGGCGGCGGCCCTGGTGCCGGAACCGGATACTCTTTCCCCGTCTACTTCAAGACCGTGAAGAATCCCGAGAAGTTTGGCCCCGCGACTGGCTATATCCTGAAGGCGACTGATGGAACTGTTCCCACGGGTTCGCCGTATGTGGTATGGAGTCCCGTCGGCGGCGCAAACGGAACCATTATTGTGACAGCACACTCGCACTCGGAAGTCTTCATCAACACGAAGCTCGGAGAGGGCGCTTGGAAGAAGGTGGCTACGCCTGAGGTAAACAGCTACACGAGGCATTTGAGGGTGTTGCAGGATACGACGAAGTTGTTGATTATGGGAGGCGGACAGTTGCCACCGAGTACGACAAACAAGATCCAGTTGTCGGTCATGGATATCCCGAAATGAGGGAGCAAGTGTAGGAGGGGGAAAAACGAGTGACTAGTACACCGTAGGAGTTTGACGTAGAAATGCATGCGTTGGAACATAAGATTTGCCTGCCGTGATTTTTGATGTGAACTCTCACGGAGAATGGTGCAATCCACTGTGACTGTGACTCTTGGGACCTGGGCTCCGACTGAAGACTCCCACCCAAAGGCGGCCTCTGAGCTCTTTTCGGCGCCATAGTTGAGTTTTCATCCCAAAATACTTTGGATACTCGTCGAAGTAGTTGAGGATCCTATTGCACCCAGCTGGAATTCATCCGGAGCCTCATCTTCGGTTGGTCGAGCCGATTCAAAGATTCAAATGATGTGGTGGAGTAGAAGCGGCCAGTATTTTCGTAAATCGTTCCAGATTCTACGACGGTGAAGTCTAAGCGGGTCTGCGGTGAGCGGTGAAAGCCGATGAGTGACCAAATTGGCGACGAATTAGTGCCTAGCAAACATGCATAATTTGGGGGAATTCAGCGGACGTGGATCAGTACGCCGAAAAAAACTTCCGCCGAAGACGAGCTTGAGCGCGCGCTGGTGCGGGACAATTGCGAGCGTACTTTTGAGGGTCCGTGCGCCGGCCCGAGGGTTTCTCCGCTAAGCGAGGGCACGATATTTTGAGTTGCGCCTGCCAATCTTCGACCCTCACGCCTCGACAATTATCGCCAACCACCACGCCACCGCACCCTCTCTCCCCCTAATCCCCCAGCAAAACCGAAACCATGGGCGGCGTCGGAGTCAAAGATGTCGATGCGCAAAAGTTCATCAATGCGTACGCCGCATTCTTGAAGCGCCAGGGAAAACTCCCCAGTACGCAGCCTCCCCGCCTGTGGCTCCCTTGCCAAAATTGACCCTGCTTGCTAACCGTTCACAGTTCCCGGTATGTCGCAACTCGTCGGGTGAAGAAAAAGCCTGAATCCCGTAACTGGGGGGTTATTGTGACTTCGCTAACCACATTACCTACGGGCAGGATGGGTTGATACCGTCAAGACCTCGCGTACGTATCCCCGTTGCCGCATGTGGGAAGGATCTCTATCTAACGCGCCGTAGACTCCAAGGAGCTGCCTCCCCAGAACATCGACTGGTTCTACGTTCGCTCCGCCTCCATCGCTCGCCATGTCTACATGCGCAAGACGGTCGGTGTCGGCCGCCTCAGGAAGGTTCACGGGTACGCCATTACCTCCGGCGCTTGCGCGACCACGACCGCGATCGGATACTGATGAAGTGTAGTTCCACCAAGAACCGTGGCTCGCGCCCCTCCCACCACACTGACGCCTCCGGCTCCGTCGACCGCAAGGCCCTCCAGGCCCTCGAGAAGATCGGTGTCGTTGAGATTGACGAGGACAAGGGTGGCCGCCGCATCACACAGGCCGGCCAGCGTGATTTGGACCGTATCGCCCAGACGACGCTCGAGGCCGACGAGGAGGATGAGGATGACGAGTAGACGGACACGCAATATCGAGATGCGGACATGAAGTAAGCTGCTTAGCATTTTGCTGCGGGCGGTCGGAGCATCTACGGTTCACGGCTTATGGCGTTCTTCTCGAGTGCAATGGGCGACGGGGCCTAGGGTATTGAAAAATGAAATGGGCGTGGCCTGTATACCAATTTTTGGGACACGGTGATGTGCATGATATCCAATGAACTTTTACTTATTCATTGCGCTCGTCGTTGGTCAGCATGATGTCAAGCAGTGAACACGAAGAATGTTGATCTTTCTTTCGACAGCACCGAAGCGCATGTGTAATTTCGCCCTCTACGAACGCAAGTACCATGCACTATTCAAGCCAAAAGCAGTATTGCAACATTCGATGTCTTTTAGCACGGCCGTTACTTCTTCCTTCACCACCACGCCCCTCTCTAAAACAAGTCCGTCATAGCCCCGTGACTAGCATCCCCGACCAACCTGGCATACTTCGCCAACACCCCCCTCGTAACCGTCCTCTTCGGCATCTCCCACTTGTCTAACCTCCTCTGAATCTCTTCTTGCGACACATCCATATCAATCCGATTCGTCTCCGCATCGATGGTGATAACATCGCCATCCTGCACCACAGCGACCGGTCCACCCACCGCCGCCTCGGGACAAATATGCCCCACGATGAAACCATGCGAAGCCCCCGAGTAGCGCCCATCAGTAATCAACGCAATGTTCGTCAGATTCGCGCCCATGATCGCCGCCGAAGCTTTGAGCTGCTCGGGCATGCCAGGACCGCCCTTGGGCCCTTCGTACCGCACGACGAGGACGAGATTCTCGCCGCGGGGGATGCGGCCCGCGTTCATCGCGGCATCGAGTTCGTTCTCCTTGTTGAAGACCAGGGCTTTGCCCTTGAAAACGAGCCCTTCTTTACCTGTGATCTTGGCGACGGCGCCCGAGGGGGCGAGGTTGCCGTGTAGGATTTCGATGTGGCCGGTGGCTTTTATGGGGTTGTTGAGGGGTCGGATGATGGTTTGGTCTTGCGGGAGGGAGGGGAAGGGTTCGATGTTTTCGCGCAGTGTTTTCCCGGTTACGGTGGGTATATCGCCGTTCATCAGGCCCGCCGCAACGAGTAATTTCATCACACTGGGCATACCTCCGATATCGAATAGATCCGCCGCAAAATACTTCCCGCTCGGCGCGAGATCCGCCAGAAAGGGGATCTTATTAGACACGCGTTGGAAGTCTGAGAGGGTGAGCGGGACGCCGGCGGTGCCCGCCATGGCGAGGAGATGCAGGACGGCATTTGTGGAGCCACCGAGGGCCATCATCATTACCAGGGCGTTTTCGAAGCTGGCTTTCGTGAGGAGCTTTTTAGGGGTGATGTTTTGCTCCATGCAGATGCGGATTGCGGCGGCGGCTTTGGCGCATTCGCGCATTTTGGCGGGGGATTCGGCGGGGGTTGTGGAGGAGTTGGGGAGGGTGAGACCCATTGCTGGAGATATTAGTATAGAGTCAAGAAATGAGAGAGTGCGGCCGTTGGGGTGTGGAGTTTCTGAGGATTCTTGAGTCGTATGGTCGTGTACTGCCTCCTGCGGTAGTTTCCTGGGAGGAGAGGCTGCTGTTGCTTGGACGAGATTGTCCTACCTTCTATCGACGTGCTCATGGTATTCGCAGTATACATGCCACCACAAGCACCAGCTCCTGGACACGCATTCCTTTCAATATCCTCCATGATCTCGTCCGCACTGAATTTGCCATCCTCAGCGCTCTTCAAGTTCTTGTAGATGTACGCTCCATGGCTCTCGTAGCAAGTGCTGATATTGATCTGCTTCTTCAAGGTCTCGCTATACCCCGGCTTTATCGACCCGCCGTATACCATGATGGACGGCCGGTTGTGCCGTGCGAATGCCATGATGACGCCGGGCATGTTCTTGTCGCAGCCGGGTATCGCAATGCAGGCGTCGTGGTGTTGGGCGCATGTTACCGTCTCGATGCTATCGGCGATGATTTCGCGGGTTTGGAGAGAGAAGCGCATTCCTGGAATTTGTTAACCACGCCGCGCAGATAGTTCGCTTCCAAGGCTCACCCTCCCCTCCCATGGTGATTCCATCCGAAACACCGATGGTGTTGTACTGCCATGCTAACATGCCATCCTTCTGGCAATTCGCCTTGATCTCTTTGCCCAAGTCCAACACTATGCGAGGTTAGCCGCCTACCCCACGTGGTGGTGGAGTTGTCCCGAATGCACATCTCGATTAGCGAGTGGGGGTCGATCATGTTGGCCGTTTTAGGAAACTTACAATGCATACTGCATAGCTGTTAATATCCATATGACGTCCAGCGTGGGATGTCGACCTACTTGCATGGGTTACCCTCCCACCAGACACTCGCGATGCCGACATGCGGCTGCGTCTTCATTGCTTCTCTCGACGGCACACCGGCTGCGTATAGCATGGCCTAGCGATGACGCAAGTTTGTAAGCTGATGTCGAGGCACCGGAAGTTGAAGAATTCTGCAGTACCTGCGCGCCGGGAAAGTCATGGCCATTGGTGAGAGTGGAGGAGTAGCGGTTCAGCGCAAGCTTCCCATCTCTCATGGTACCTTCGGGCAGGTGACGAAAGTTGAGGTAGCGTGGCTCCTCTGGTTCATTCTGCTGTTCTGGATTTCGTGGGTCCATCCTGTTATGTGTGAGGTATAGCAAAGGATGGAGGTGGATTCCGCTTGTGTTGAGGAGTATAAACAGGCACTGAGAGGAGACAAAGGTAGGGACCAGTTTCAGAAATGCGATAGTGAGAGAGATAGGTTGATGACGAAGGATCTCTAGTGTATGAGGAAAGTGCAGCGGTGCGTGGTTATGTCAACGCGTGGATCCACCCCAGGGTAGTAGCCGGCGCATCAATTGACATGGGGACTTCCACACGCGTCGACCCCTAGGGCCACAAGAATCTTGATGGAACTGGAGAAGCTCAGCGCGGGGCACATCGTCTGTTCATTCTTCTTTGACCTCGGAGAGTCATGGCTCAAAGAGGGGCAGAAGCCGGGTACATGCCCCTCCAAAAAGCCCAAGCTACTTTGCTAGCTCTCCGATTGTGGCCAATACGAAGAAGTGTATTGCGCGTCGAAGCGAAGGAATTGGTGCCAGCGAATAGTGCTGGCGCGGGCGCTGGACATTCTTGCGCGGGTTAGAGGCCGAGCTGCCGGGTGGAAGACCGAGCACCAGCGATAGCGTCCACGGCAGTACACATGGCACGGTACTTGCAAAGCACCACAGCTGCACGCGCAAAGATGGACTGTCCACCTAGTCAAAGCGACGAACCAGTCGGAGCGAAACCAGACGGTAGCGCTCTCCCGACACACGGTTGCGAACAAGGGTGATGTCTTGTAGAAGACAACGCTGATAGCGGACGTGGCGGTCAAGCACCACGCGCATGCGGCATGCAGGGCGGACGATCAGATACATAGCGCAGCATTCACGATGAAGAGGGTTTCGAAGGAAGGACGTCGGGAGATGTCGTGCGCCGTGCGCCATGCGCCCTTGCGCCGTCGAGCGAATGCAATTCCAGTGTTGCGACGATGGTTCTGGCTGGCAGCGTCGCCCATGACGATGGTCTCTTTTGTCGCAAGATGCTGAGCTTCTCGTCGTGCAATGGTGAAGTCCCAGAAGCTTGGGCACCGAGGATGCAGACGTTGGATGCGAGAGTCAACCTGGCTGGATCATCTGGCAGTGCGCTGGAGCGTGCAGAGACGCAGCGACGTTGGGACGATGCGGCTGCGGCTGCGGAACAAAAGAAGCTCTGACCGCCAAGGTCTTCACGATAGGCGGCACGCCCCTTCCGTGCTAGGGGCACGGTAGCGCTTGACATGATGGCGGAGCCCAACCCCAAACATTCCAGACAATTGTCTTGGGCAGGCTGGCTCGAGAAAACAACCGTCACCCGCAACATCGCTCTGTCCAGGCCCTCTCCCGGCCGAGCAGCTGTCTCCGTCATACCTCCCGCCGCAGTCATCTCGTGGACCAGTCCCCGCCCAAGCACGACGGTAGCAGCCGCAGCAAGATGCGCATACCAACCCGATCCTGGGCGCATATCAGGTATTTCTTCTCGTAGCAGCACATTCGCTGCCGCCCCAACGTGCGCGCATCGCACCATAACAGCCGTCCCAGGCACCGACCGCTGTGCACCAAAGACGACGGCACGCCGTCGTGCTCCCGCGGCGATTGGTCCACGCCGACGGCCACGGCTTCACACATCGCCATCCCGCACGCCCACGCCTCCACGCCCCGTTGAATATACATTCAGCCCGCCGACACGCCAGCCAGGATGGAGCCTCATTCGCGTCTTGTCCCTCCTCGCAATGGCACGTTTGGCCTTCCACAGGCCCTCATCTGTCTGCTGAGGACGTGCTTTGCTGGCTTGTCCGGCGACTCTGCGACCCAAGCTGACACCGACTTTTCCATAGGCCGTATTATAAGAGATTCCGGCCATCTTCTGCTCCTTCTCATCAACCCCTTCGTCCACCATCCAAATCGCATCACTACGACCTTGGTGGGCATGGTTAAGCTGACAGCCTTTTGTGGTTTCGGGTACTGGCTATGGACCAGACGCAGCAAGAAGGGACAGGTCGCATCCGCTCCGGATGGCTCCAACCACGCACTGGATGTCGTCGGCGTTGGTAAGTCATCCCGCGATTCTGCACCCGCAGGACTGGGACGTCACGTGGTGCTGGCCGCGTTGGAGCAACACCCCTGGCACCCACCTTTCCGGGCCCCATCCCTCATTCGCCCCATCGCTCGTTGCGGCTTTCTTCTTCCTTTGAACCCCACTGACAATGCTAGATGCCGCCTCTACCGACCCAGGACTACTAAAGAAGTACTCCCTGCTGCGCGAGTACACGGTACCGTCCACCGGCTTCACCTATCCCGGCATTCGTACCTTTCATCGGCCGCATCCTCAAGAGCAAAAGCTTCCCCAAAAGCCAACCCCGGTCCCTCTTTTGGTCTTCATCCATGGACTTGGTGGCTCCATAGCTCAGTTCCAGCCCATCTTGATCAGTCTCTCCAACCTTGCGTCATGCGTTGCCATCGATCTGCCCGGATGTGGTCTTTCCTCCTTTGACCCTTCATCTTGGGACGCATACACTACCGATGCCCTCGTTCAGCTCCTTGCCGTTGCCATCGAGGCCCACCGCGATCGTGACGAAGGTCAAAAGGTTGTGCTGATTGGCCACAGCATGGGCTGTTCCTTGGCCGCGATGCTAGCTTCTCCGACTTCTCCGCATGCGCACTTGTTGTCCCAACACGTCAGCGGTATCGTCGCCATTTGTCCCAAGGCGGACCCACCGCCTCAAGAACAGGTCCGACAAATCAGAAAACTGACTGCCGTCCCCGGGCCCATCTTCGATCTCTTTAGAAGATGGGATCGAAGAGGAGGAGTAGACAGTGGAAGTGTGACTCGCATGACAGGTCCCGATGCTGACGTAGAGACGAAGAAGTTGCAACTTCGCTTCAACCAACAGAGTCGAACAAACGTATGGAGGCGCATGGCACGTGGTATGTGTCCCGACTACTCGACCGGCTCGCCAGTCGGGGGTCTTCCCGGACGAGAGGTCTGGAGTGGCCTCGATCTTCCCGTGTTTCTCGCTGCCGGTGAAGCTGATCATGTTACGCCGGTCGAGAATGTTAGACGCATTGTTACTTTCCTAGGAAGAGATGTCGAAGCCATCCAGCCCCCAAGCGAGAAGGCTAGCTTGCCCATTGCTGCTGCGCCCTTCGATCCAGCCTTGGTTGACCTGCCGGTGCCAGAACGAAAGCACCAGGACTCTGGCGTGGATGCAAGGGACCTTCCCAATGTTGATGAGAACGCCACCGCACGCTCTCCATCGTCTACCTCCCTGCCCGATGAAGCAAGCGTTCACACTGAGACCATTTCGTCAACAGGGGAGAGCACGGCCATCTCGGAGGCGGTGCAAGATATGGCGCGATCGAATATTTCCACAGCTCCATCTCCGCACCCCCGCCGCCTTGTCGTCAAGACCGCAATCATGCCCAAGCCCGCAGCGCATTCTCTGCTCTTTGCCCCCACAAGCTCACGCATCATTTCTGGCCTCATTGGTAACTTCCTCGCCGACCATATCGACCCTCGCCTCTCGCTTGCCTGGCAGCTGCAGTATCTCTCTACGGACGGCAAATGGGACGTCAAAAACCTGGGGAAGTGGCAAGCTGTGCAGCCAGTGTCGGCACCCATCGCAAACATGTTCCGCGCCATGAAGACTCTCCGTGAGGTTGACGAGGAGCACTGTCCCAGGATCTTCGTCAAGCAATGGTCCGGTAAACTGCGTGCGGTCGTCGACATCAGCCACGATTCTCCCGTTTACGACCCCAAAGGTCTCGAGGATGGCGGCATTACATACTACAAGTTTCCAACTGTTTCTAAGCAACCGCCGACCAGAGACGAGGTGCGGCAATTCATCGAGCTTATCGATAAAATTCAAGCAGGCCGAGAAAACGGAGATGATACACTCATCGGTGTACATTGCCACTACGGTTTCAACCGCACCGGCTTCTTCCTAGTCAGCTATCTCATCGAGAAGCTCGGGTACCGTGTCGAGGATGCAATAGAGACGTTCCACCAGGCGCGTCCGCCGGGTATCAGACACGATCATTTCCTCAACGAGTTGCATGTTAGGTATTGTAGTGGTCTCAAGAAGGCGCCTACTCTGTAAGTTTGCGATTGACGCTAATGCTTCGAAAGGGCTTTGGGGATGGGTCTCCAATAGCTTGGCATAGGGTTTTGACTGACCAGTCGGTCGTTGTCTTATTCTTGTATTATTGATAGGGTTGGACTCTCATTACTGGTTTTACTTGGGAGTTACGCGCATAGCGTTTTGGATACGGGGTTTAGGACTCTTCCTTCGTGGAGGTTTTGGGATACACCTGGTGTGTAGATATGTGTTAGATGTTTACGGTTGTGCTTCGTAATGTCACGGCCGAACTTTTGGGTTCTCAAGCCCTGGAACGTTTTGAATGTGGTCCGGTGGAAATCGCGTCGTAGAAAACAAGGCACACAGGCGTCCGTTCGAAGCAAACGGCACGGAACTCCGGTGGATGTGCTTGACTGACATCGTGCCCATGAAGGCAGCGCGTCGTGTTCGATGCTACTATGCAATGATTAATTGGTACATAAGCCCCTCTGTGTCTCCTTGTTCTGTCCCCACTTGTACCTTGATTCGAAGTAACGTGGTCTCGAAGCTTTGCACCTCACTGGTCATATGAATATAACCTGTACATGTAAGTACTAGAGAAGTCTAACGTCTGTTATGAAGCAGTGAGCGGAATGATTCCTTAGACAACCTGCACCTCTCCATTTATCATCCTACTCATCACTGCTATTCGAGTCCGACGAAGTCTCGTCATCCTTCACTTTCTTTTTCGCCTTGACCCTCCGACTTCTCTCACCTACGTTTTCGCCCTCGTCCTCGACTTCCTTCGCTTTCTTCTTGGACTTCGCGCCAACGACGGTATCGCCCTCTTCATCGCCCTGCGGGCCTTCCCTCCCCTTACCTTTGCGCTTCGACTTCGCCTTCTTTTTCTTCTTCTTTCGTTCCGCTCCCGAAGAACCCGTACTCAACGACTCGCTCTCGGATTCAGACGACCCTTCTTCGACCTCCACCACCACTGTCCGCTTCGACTTCGTACCCGGTGGAAGCTGGATCGTGCGGACTGTTTCCAGTTTCACGTTGTCGGCCCTCACGCCCTTCGTCTTTGCGTTCTTCGCTTCATCTCCTCGATGCACCTCTTTCAGATAGGTGTCGAACTGAATCGACGCCTTTGCGATCGTCTCGAAGTGCTCGATGGTGATCTCGGGGCGCTTGTCGGGTGTCTTGCGCACTTTGAACTGGGCGAGCGCAAGCGCGGTCTGGAACGCGTTTTGGATCTGCCGGCCATTCCATTGAAGAGTTTCATAGTTCAACTCGGCGAAGCGTAGGATCCGGCCTCTATGCACTCTGATCTTAGGAAGGCCGTCGAGGATGCGTTGCTTGTTGACCCGACTGATACGCTTGATGTTCATCTCCCAAACTCTGTACGATTGATCTTTATCAAGCTTGGGGTAGTACAGAGTAAGGTGAATGCGTGAGCGGAACGCATCGTCAAAGGCACCAACGCGGTTGGTTGTAAGGAAGAGGATACCAGAGTAGTACTCTAGGATGCGTAGGAAAACCGAAACGAGGCCGTTTCGTTTGACGTCGGCCTTGTCGCGTTCAGCGAGGAAGACGTCGGCCTCGTCGATGAGCAAGACACAGCCCCATTTGTGCGCAAGCTTAAAAAGCTTCTGCAAGTTCTTCTCGACTTCTTCAGGCTCGTAACCTATGTCGCCGCAGGTGATAGGGAACAATGGGCGTTTGGTGTAGGCGGCCACGCACTCCGCAGTCGAGGTCTTTCCCACCCCCGGTACGCCGTGAAGGAGTATGATGCACCCTTTGCCCTTGCCTTGCACGAGTCCAATGTCACTTCTTTCGGTAGTTCTTACTTGGTTGGGATTAGCGCCACCAGCAGAATGAGTCTCTACCATGGACTGGACCATAGCCCTATGATCGTCCGGAAGTATGAGGTCTTCCCATCCGCTCTCGTCGTCGTCCTCTTCGACCTTACTGAGAAGGTCGATGTCAAATTCCACTACACGTGCCGATTAGCTTACTTCTCTCCGCAGAAGATTGGGTAAGACTTACGCCACTTGCGGTCCCGCAGGGCAAAACCGCTGACACTCCCAGGCAGTAGCTCCAGCAGGCCATGTTCCTCCAATGCTTTCTTGAAGGAGTTTATATGGGATGGGTCATTGTCGTCGGTGACATAGTCGTCGATCAGGGCATCCAATTTCCCTAGGGCGCCTTCACTCTGGGTCTTACTATGAGAGTAAGAGATATCTACAATGTGAGATACGAGGTGGCATGTCGCATCTGAACACGTCCGTATCGCAATTTCTGGCACTGTCATTTGAACTCTTTTGGTCCAGAAGTAGCTGGGATCAGCTGATTCAAGGGAAGAAATGACTTGATGATTGACCATCTCGAAACCCGCTTGCTCGAGGTCGATGATGACTGGGCCGTTTATCTACACATTATTGTTAATGAAACGAAGAGAGCTTAGATACCTGACGTACCTCCTCTTGGTTGTCACCCAGAGTAAGACCTTGATGTTGAAGATGAGTCACTGTGGTGTAGTCAATGAATCTCAACCCGCGCTCTGCCAAATCCTTTACTCGGCTGCCGGAAGGCTGCTGAGGGCGGTGGTTGATGGGATAAATCTCCAAAGAAGTGACTTCCACTTCTCCGTCGTATGGCCTGATGGAGAACGGCGATGATCTTAGATAGAAACCCGAAGGGGCCCAGCTCATATAGCAGGCATATATATACAGCGGGCTGTATTTATCCTTCACTCTCTGAGAGTTCCGTGGGGTCTGCTGCTCGATGATCCCGGCTTTGGTCAGCTTGAGTAAGATGTCGTCCGCATCCTCCTCCTTTCGTGGTGTCAACTTGCCGAACAACGGCAATCCACCCGTAGTTGCGATGACTTGGTATGCTTGCGACACATCTCTGCGCGTTGTCAACATGTCGGCATCTTTCGGACCCGATGCGTACGAAAAGAGGAACTGGCTACCCTTTTGGGAGGGAGAGTACACCTTGTCGTGTATCTTGAAGAGCATCCAAAGGTTTTCGAATGCAACTTTAGTTACCTTGGCAGAGCGCAGTTCATTGTACGTGCGCAATTGCTCGCCGAGATGCTTGTCGAGGAAACGGACTAATTCCTCAAAATGCTGCATCGCATCTGGTGTATCATATGGTTGCTGTTTGGTCTCAACGGTGGATTCTTGAGGCTCGCTTTCCGATTCCGGAAGAGGATTGCCATCAAGCACCTCGCCTAAAGGTAGAAAGGGTAAAGTTAGTAAGGCTGTAGCGTAGACATTGAATTCGTATATATAAAATAGGGTCCAATGTCTCGCTGCTCATTTATTCATAGCTTGCACGCGAGAGATACGCACCATTTATGGTGTCACTGGTCTCGATTGTGGGTGGAACCACGTTGACAGTCGATACACTGTCGGAGTTAGTACAATTTTGCACGCTTATAGAACATCACCTGCCTGTAGTGTTCTTGTAATCGTTTGAGATGATCTCTGATCGTGTCCGCGTTTTGGATCAAGAGACGGAAAGGCTTAGTCAATCGGACCAGGTGATCTTTGTGCACCTGATGTTGGGCCAGCTTTTCCAAGAACGTTGCCACCGGTGCTGAGTACAGCTGCAATGCAAGAACCTCGATATCCGGTCCCGGATCTAGACTCTCGGTGGGGCTGCTCGGTGTGCTGCTTCCTTGGTACAATACCCGGAGGAAGTGCCTCTCGTCTACTTCCGAGGTGAATGTGCCCTTCTCCTTCCATGCATCGTTGTTGATCAGATCAATAAATTCAAATGTTTGCCCGTCACAGAACTTGTAGAACGCGGTGCGCATGCTAGGATCTCCCGTTGCAGAGACCACATTATCTGGCGTTGTCTTATTCATGGGTCCCTTGACCTCTGAATTTGCTTCTAATGTGGCAATCCTTTCTTCGAGAGTTCGTACATAATCGGCAAATCCTCTGACGATTCGAGGCGCTTTACCTCCTTTGCTTCCCACGGGTCTCTTTTTATCTTCCGTGTCGAGTTTCCGACTATAAATGTCGTAGAGGTTCTTCGTGCTCAGTCTATCGGCTCGTTCAATAACGTAGTTGAAAAGAGGCTTGTGCAAAATCTCGTTCACGTCGGAATCCGAGCCATTTTCATCGTCTGCTTCTTGCTGACGGTCTTTTTGTGACTTTTCGAGTTGCTTCTTAAGCACCGTCTTCGCGTCAAGCTGCGGAGATACGGGTGTGTTGTCCTCATTGGATTCCGGTTTGCTCGCTTTTCTCGATTTTGAAACATTCCTTTTGGAGCCTTGCACGCTGTCTGTGTCTTCTACGACGGCAGTTGACTCGGTGAGGTAGCTACTCTTTGAACCGATTCTAGGTTCTGGCTCTGTAGTACCGGGACGTGCCACATCGGTCGCAACTGCTTTCTCACAACTCAATACATGAAATGAGATCAAGCAAAACAATGAAACTAACCGACGACAGCTGTTTCCGTATCTGCCATAGCCCCAACAAGAGAAGCTCGACGTGGAAACCCGGACAACAATCGCGGAACGTAGTATGCTTGAGTTCGAAATGAGATCAAAGCGATGTTCAGCTGAACAATTCTATCGTAAGAGAACCCCAATGGATTTCATTTGCGGAACGAGTGGATGCAGCGGCTTGAAATATTAGCGACAAGGTTGAGACTGAATCTGTAGCTGCCCCAATGATTGGTCGATCCATGGCCCAAGAACCGCTTATGCTTTCTTTCCGGTTCCGTGTTCTGCATCAAAATGGTCTGGCCATAATTTTGAGCCATCCTCATGCAGTATTGTATGTTCAGCCCTATGCGGGAGATAAGCTGCAAGCCCGCTGATAGGTGCAACGTCGGTCAGAGGCAACGTCCCCGCTCAGAATACGAACACAGATGACAAGGCAACGAGTTGCCTGCTCCAAATGCATCCAAGGTTACATTGAGTGGCGCATCCCTCAAGAAGTCGGCTCCAATCACTCTCCCTCCCACCCTCTCGGCGCTGCAAGAATTCAGCCTGCTCGGACTTGGTAATCATCACGCAATGGGACGTCTGAACGCGCGTTCTGCTCATTAATACCTGCATGTAAAGCATGCGGGTGAGCGCAGCCTTCCAGCGTTAGTAACACTGCAGCGACCCTTTTCACTCCGACAGTTAGAACTGCTATGTGATGTCGCAGAATATTTCAACAATCGTTCGCTCGAACGTACTTACCAACAGCGCCGCTGAGTTTATAGAAACGAGGGCGCAAGAAGCACTAGGTGCCGAAGTCGTCAGTCCTAGCAGTCCACAATATGTTCCGGTACGGGACCAATTCATGCCGAAAGGCGAGATCCCAAGGTACGAAGAACGGCTCAAGCCCGAAATGTTGGTGCTGATATCAATGAATTATCAAGTGTTGAGTACCATGCCGAGTCCGCAGCGAAATTGGTGCAACTTGAGACGACGCTACAAAAGTTCGCTACTACCATAAAGGAGCGGGGTCTCGATAGGAAACTCAAGATCGCCCTGAAAGATCCGAAAGACTATAGTATGTCGGATGTGCTTTCAATCGCCAGAAAGATCCAAGAGAAGCATCGCGATGCCGATAAGGTCAAGAGTGCTATGGGACACATACGAAAGTGCTTCCGATTTGCGGAGGACCATCATGGGCAGCTCAGCCGTCTGCTAAAATTTGTCCCAAACGACTCATACGGAACTGTGATCTCCGGAGGCTTCACTATGATTCTAGGGGTGAGTCCGTTGCCAGAAACATTGGCTGAAAGGGACTGCTGATCTACATCAGGCTGTTGAGCGAGCGGATAACCTTCGCACGGACATCTACGAGACGCTCGCAAATATACCATTGCGATTGCGCGAAGTGAAGGACCTTGCCGAGGTTCATTACCAGTCAGCCGAGCTCCAGCGGCGAGCCGACTCTGTTTTCGTAGCTATTCTTTTTATCCTTGAGCGCATAGTGGATGAACTGTCGAAGAATATAGCAAGTAAGTCATTGCCCATACCCGTTTCGGACAACTTCTGAACATATCGTAGAGAGGGGGCTATCACTCGTGTTTAAGGGTGATAAACACGGTTTCGATCTTACAGAAGCTTTCCTAGAGCTCGAGAAACAGCTGAAGGAGTTTAGGATCCAGGCCAAGATATGCCTTCAGCATAGGTTCGGAAGAATGGACTACAAATTGACGAGGACAATGATGGCGGCTGAGAGCTGCGAAGAATTAGCTGCAGGAACAGGTGCGGATGTAGCAGGTAAGAGCACTATCCAATAGGCCTATGTGGAGGTCCACTAAGCGGGTTAGACATAAAAGGGCGACTCGAAAAATTCGAGGAGCGGCTCGAAGCTGGCCTAGAAGCTCAGAAGCTTCAACAGAGCAGTTTCAATCACAAGCTCTTCGAGTCCCGGTCGATCGCAGAGAGGGAAAAAGCTCGACACGAGAGGCTCCAAACAAACGTCTTCAACAGGCTGTACGCGTTCCTCACTGGCAACCCAATGTTCGACTCACAAAGTGGACAATGTAAGTCCGTAATAAGCGTACTCATAGAACTAAAACTGACATGAATTAGTAGATCTGATGCAAGCAATAACACTCCAAAGGCAAATTGCATTTGGCACAAACCAGAGGGACGTAACTGCCAGCTTCAAAAAGAAGAACAAAAAGACAGTAGCGAAATGGCTCAGCCACCTCCATCCTGCTCATTATACCACACGCGAAGACCTTGAGGAGTGCGTTCAGAACTTCGGAACGTTTTCACTCGCGGAGAAGCATCAGGTGCAATGGATCATCACATCGGATCAAATCCACATTTGGCTAGAAACACCGGAATCAGTAATTCTCGTTGTAGAGTCGCAAACGTATCCGGATGGTGTGTACAACCCGCTGTCTTTCACCTCTTCGTTCCTTGCAAAGGCCTTGAAAAAACAGGATTGTTTGACAGTGTGTTGCTTTGCGGGTCTGCGCGCGAACGAATCGATGCAAGAAGATGTGTCCGGTCCCGCGGCAATGCTTGCAAGCCTATTCTTGCAACTCATGATCACCGTGAGAAAGAAGCTGGAGGAAGTTGACATTCCCGGGTTCCCCGAATCGCAAGAAGAGATACCGACAACGGACTCTGATAATGAAGCCTCTGCAGCACTGTCTATACAATCCGCAAAAAGGAGCAAAAAGTCAAAGACTCCCTCACGGCGGAAAAATTACGAGGGACAAAGCACGTCGAGAAACTTCACTGATCTGAAGATGGCGATCGGTCGCCTCTTGGATGAGTTGCCTGACCGTAGTTGCGTGTTCATACTGCTTGATTCGGTAGTACACTTGACTGGTATTGAAAAAGAGAATGATGAAGCCATGAGGTTCGTACTTGGCTTAGCAGAGGATCCGAGGCTCGTGATCAAGATATTGGTAACGGGAGTCTTTTCTGCCACCCTGTTAGAGGACATAGAGCATGAGCTGTTGTTCCTACCGGATTTCGCAGATGCTGGAAGCCAGGATATCAACCCAGTGTTCTTCGAAGGGGATACGCTGGATTCAATAGCGTCTTTGCGAGATTAGGATTGAGCAACTGATTTGGACTCGCGACAGGTCCCGCTTCGCTTCGAACTCGCGCGTTACCAGGGTGTTGCGGTGATGATCCGACAATACACTCTCCCTAATTCTACGCATTTTCGAAAGCGAAGCAACTAGGAGCTCGGTAAAGCGAGGAATTAATCCTTGGTCGTGCATGTGTAGTGTGTTATCAAAATGAAGGGCTGCCGAATCGATGATGCGCTACCCAAAAGCAGGATCGAGGTTGGAATGAGATGAAGGGTTCAGGTGAGGGCTGGGGCTGGTAGGGGAAACGCCGTAGCACGAGAACAATGACGCACACTCTCTCAAAGCCTCCTTATAGTCCTTCTTGTCGCAAATGGAACGATATGCAACTCTGTTACGACAGTGCTTTGCGTACACATCGTTTGGGGTATGACCTACATTTGTCATCCACTCGCTTAATTTCCTAGCTCGAATCGCCTGCATGTACAAACGTCTCCGCCAGCCCATAAATCATAAATTGCACGAATCCCCAGATAGTTACAAAGTTGGTCTTTGCGCCATCAAAGATTCTAGGGTGAACTCTGTTCACCGTCCTATATATCTACTTTTCCAATTCGAGCCCTAATAATTCGAGCAATATTGCTTGCATATCGGTCCTGTGATGCAGGTGCAGGTGCAGGTGCTCGTGTATGTTCCTCGTGTATATTCCTCGTGTTGTGATGTTCCGGCAGATCTTCAGCGTACTAAGATGTGCGCGCGCTGGTGTTTTGTGTGAGCCATGCGCGTTTTTCCGAATAGCGCACGGAGATTAGGGAATGTGACAGCGACTTGACAGAGCGCTGACTCTCGGCCTCTAGCTCGGAAGCCGGGTATACTTAGCTCCGGATCCCTATATAAGACCCGCTCCTGACATCTAGAGTGCTTTATTGCAGGAACTCGCTACTTAGACGAACTCAACCTTGCACCCTTACCCTTACAGGCTAAAAGCGTAAGCGTAGGTACCGCTTACTTACTTTAAAGATGTTCTCAACTCAGGCCACAGACATATACTTTTTAAGTCTGGAATCGAAATTAAATTCAGCGGTACTTGTACCCCTACCTTGTCGGTTTTATGGTGTAGTTGGTTAGCACTTCGGATTCTGATAAATGAACCAGAATAATTCCGGTGACCCCGGTTCGAATCCGGGTAGAACCTTCTGAAATTTATCTTTTTGGCCTTCTTGATGCCCTTTTGATACTCCTTTTTTCTTTTTTTGCTCCAAGTGATTATTTTAACTTTACACTATAGCGGATAATTAGGCATTATACATGATGCAGTATTTAGCGCTTCGCCTTAATGAGCCATTATATACATATATGCCTGCAGGCTTTCATTCTGCGGCACACACTGGTAGCTTTTGTACGCATAGCAACAGCATGTGTGTACATCATGTCATTGGTTATACAACAATGAATACAGTTCACTATCATTCTTTTCGCTGGAGAAACAATAACATCTATTGAAATAACCGCGTTGTCTCGGGCATTCAGCGAACGTGTATTGATGTGTGAGCCAGCCCCAAGCGCATGCTGAAGAGAGGCCTTTTCCAGGATACTCGGGCGTGTCGAGATGATAGTTTGGAAATAAGGCTTAAGTACGTAATAGATGCCAGGGCGACAACAGACAGGAGTCACTCCTGAATTAGCCACTTCCCATCCACTCTTCGACAGTATGAAAGCTTGAACATACTACAGTCCTAGTCTTTTCACAAGGCGAATGAGAGGTCCATCTTGTGAATGTTTTCAACGTATGTAATCACTTGCAACATGTCTTGCCCGTCTTCGTCTTTAACCATAGCCTCAATAACAAGTACACGATCGTTCTTCCACAGCTTCCTGGATGCAGATGTGTCGAATACGACTTGCACCTTCCTGATAAGAATACAGTAACCCGCGTACAATATACGACAGAGTATTGTTGAGGATCGTGCGCTTCGGAACGGGGCTACGCAGTGCGGTGTGATTAAGCGCGAGACGCGACCGCTGGTGTCGTCGAGCGGGAGCAGTAACCTCTTGTCCCAACTGCGGCAAGAAATACATGTATCGATTGCGAGTGTATCGTGTATGAAGCTATCCCTAGAGTCCTATCAGTGGAGGTGGGGGTGTCTCGGTGACCATGGACGACGTCTTAGCCGCAGAGATCCGTTCGAAAGATTTTTTTCACTTCTAGCTCAAGATTGAAAAGTCTAGGGAAGAGTTGTAGAGAGATGAGAAGCAGTTGGTGGGGTTGAAGTGAGTGGTCCGGCAAGAAATTGAAATGCGACTAGACGCGGAAGGACTATTTCACGCCCCACTGTACGTAAGAGAACGAATGAAAAGAACGTTTCAATTGGAAAGAGTGCAACAAGTTGCCCATCTTGCCGCTGTCCCGTCCCTCGCCCTCTTACCGAACAACGATCAATCCAATCTAGCGACCCATCACACATCAAACTACCTGCCCTCACCAATACAGCCGCTAATTGGTATTCCAAATCCACACGCTCCGACCCCCACACGCATCTCATACTCGGCCTCACTTCATTCGCGCCTACGTCAATTCGCCACCTCGGGAATCCGAAACAGGCAACGATTCGCATACAAGGCACCACGCTTTTTCTAGATGAAACAGGACGTTCGTATTAATGGTGGCTGTCGGATGTAGTAAACGGACCATGGAAAATGCCTCGGATAGAGACTGCGAGGGAGAAGGCGGTGGTATGGGTGCGTATCGGTGACGCGATTGATTCCGAGACTCACCTCGACGCGTGGATAAGTAGCAGGACTGAACTTCCAGATACGTTCGGCAAAGCAATTCGTGCGTGCTCTCTATGATGAAATTTAGCTAATTAACGATATTGCTTCCGATGATGATTCAAGGACAAGGCTCTTCATTCCTGGCATTGAACCCGCTCTAAAATGGTCTCAGAAGTATTTCAAAGCACTCTGAAGCCTGCCATACTCTAAACTCAGAGTAAACGAGGCACCTGCACTTTGCGCTTTCGTTCAATCCCATAACGCACCGACCAACGTCGCGCCTACTCCATTGCTCACACACAGCGTTTCCATAACGTTCCAAGATCAGCCTCATGCATCATGATACTCTGCTCTCTGCTAATCTAACCATTTCCCTCTTCCGTGCTCGCCTACACACCTCCACCCCCTGGCACCATCTCGTACCACTAACCCCCTTTCACCCGAATCCGTCAAGAACATCACATAACCGAATACCCCCCTTTCGTAACAGAACATCCTTTACGGATACCACCATCCGTATTCCGGCGGCTCCGGGAGCCCATGTGATCCAAACCCCCGGATCCGCTATCCCACCAACTTTTTGCAACAAGCTTGTCAAGATCCAGAGCCGGACACCTGCGTGATCGAGATGGCGAGATCTAGCCGGGGTCGGTCCGAGAGCAGTAACAATTGTGGCTGCATCACAAGTGCTCCTCACGCGCGCGACCTTGAAAAGTACATCTGAATGATTGGCTCTTCATCGTTGGAAGGTCGGGAAAAGGTGGGGCCAGGGCAGCTGAGACTGCATGGCTAGACGGGGGTCATGAGCGTCTAAAAGGCGGTGTGGGAGTACCAGATCCGAGTCTGCTCCTGGGGCGTTGATTTTGTGTTTGCACGAGGTGCATGCCGAAAGCGGTGTTGAGACTCGTAACCAATACCTTGGATCGTGTTCATTGGACGACATACTCATTGGATTGGCTCGTTGACCAAATACCACAATGGGCTGATGGTGTCAATCACAGAGGATCGTAGAGATCCAGTTCCGGTCACGCGATAGCGGTCGTCATAGGTTTTGGAATCCCCACTTCGCCGTCACGCGTGCCTGGCGATCAGCGCATCGTGTCGTCGCACAACGCAACGAGGTGTATTTCTTTCTTGCGCCGAGATCGACATAGAGCGTGGGAGAGCGGCGACGCGATGATATCTTCTACGCAGCCGTTGCACAATGCGTATGGTCCACGTCGAGTACCCGAAACGTGGCGCAAAGTGTGGGATGCCTCATGCGGGTTGCGGAACTATCCATTCGATCTATAATCTAATGCATCGAGATCCTAGAATAGAATAGGCCGTTCGGTACAGTAGAAAGCCGTATTTCGCGAACGCGAAAATCGTACGATAACAACCTCATACCGCCGCTAGCGGGCGGTGGCGTGTAACGTGCATGCTCATAGTAAAGTTCGATCGAAAGGAACATTTCGACCGCTGATCGCTATCAGATTGGACGGACGAGGGTTCAAACGAAATAGTTGCCGGATGCGAAAGCCACTGACTGCCACGCTGTGCCGATCGCATGCCTCGGCGGCATTGAAGACACTCCGAAGTTTCACGAGGACAGCTCGAAATGTGTTTCCCACTCGCATCGTCTTCATGAAAGTAGTCGTGCTACCTGGGACTTGAGACCCTCCACTGATCAACGCGCAATCAACTACAAATTCAGAGTAACAGGGACCAAATGGGAGTGGGCAAACAAATCCTCAGTCGACCTACTCGTCAATGGCGAGGCTGATAAGCGCCCATTCCTTCCGAAATAGCAACATCAAGCGAAATTTATCTACAAACCGTTAGTACTATAGATGGCTCACATCACATTCCAAATCTTGTGACTGTAAAGCGAAGGTTCCATGACTAGAGCCTCAGCTCACTTTGCAAGTGACCCATTTGATTACTGAACTGTATATAATCGAGGTGCAGAGTATGACGCACGCGGCGCAGAGAAGATGGTTTTTCGATAGCGTGATAGACCAGCAGGTAAGGTACCGCTTGGGAGTCGAGCGAGATACATTGCGATACTGAGCTGGTCTGGCGAAGTTCAGACCTTTTGAGACATGAGGGTGAGTTTGAACAGCGGGTGTCCAGAAGCAATAGAGTGATCGATGCCAATACCGCCGTGCGGTCTGATGTAGCAGGGATACACGGCGGTCATTGCACGCCATCGGAGCCTTTGTCGATGAGCCATCAACGCCAAAGCCTCGCTGTAGATCTCGGATCTAGCCTCGTCTCGGCCGGCTCCAAATCATGAGTAATAAGTCAAAGTCCAGGAAACTTGCTCGAGGTTGACGCAGTGTAACGCGACACACGCTGAACGAGAACCAACTTCCTTTTGGGGTCGAGCCTCGATTCGAACACCTGTCAACCGTCGCAGTGGAACCGATGGGCTAGGGTTATACCCGAAAACGGGACTGCGGCCAGAGAAGATCTCGATGGCGTCGCAAAACTCCGCAAAGAAGTGCACCTTGGTAGAAGTACCGGGATGCGACGACCCAGCTGCACGGGCAGCACTTTTAGCCGGCCACGTCATCTAATCTGATCCATATTCCTGGATCGTTCCCCTCACCTCGGCCTCCCGAGTGCAATATCGATGCGTTGTGCACTCCACAGTAGGCTCGGTGAAGGGGCCAGGACTCTTTCCATTCGCTCGCGCACCGGGATTTGAGACGGTTAAATTCCAACACAGGCATGCCCGATTCATACAAATCAGTGAGCTCTACATCGCACCATTCTACCGGCGTAACGGAATGATCAGCATGTCAACAGCAGCGCCACGAGGCTGTTAGGCGCAAAGGAAGATACGACAAAGCGTGCGGATAACACTTACGTACATCGGCGACAAGTGACAGGCTGTGTTGAACACCCTGCCGGAGTCGACGGGTGTTGGAAAAGCAATGTGGTGGGAGCGTTACAGGATGCAAGGAAATGAATGGTGGGCCCCAGGACTCGAGAATTGCTTTTTGGTCGGCGGTAGCAGCTTAGGGGCGCCTGACTAACTATGTCTACTGAGTCTCCCGGGAAGGTGCTAGGTGGTAGAGACGGAGTCGAACAACCCAGAGAAAGGGAAAGGGGCCACAAGGGGCCAGGCATAGTCGTGCTGAGGGTAGAGTGTGGGATTTCCAACCCTATCTTTGAAAGACACTTTGCCCTGACCCGCTAATCATGCTTCCCAAGTATCTGCGAAGACAGGACAGTGAAAGGAGAAGACCGCTTGCCCGATCATATGCACCGTATCTCTGACATGCAACGTAAGACCCGATGGAAGGGATGACCCTTGCTCAAACGTACATATGATAAAGTACAGGAACTTATAAAAGAACTGTTTAAAAAAATGAACATACATACGTACAGAAAAAAAGAGGGACGCTTTATGCCGGCGGGACTACTCCGCTGCACTGTTGCCTCCCATGAACCGTCTCCACTCTTCAACCTCCATCTGTTCCGCTGTCGCGGGTGCGCTCTCACCAGTCGCAGAGCTCATGTTAAATGGCAGTGTATATTGCCACGTATGCAAGCGCATATCATGAGGTGTGTGTGTTGGGAGACAATGTCCTCCGTCGGTCATGTGTTGTCGGCCGGTCAAGTATTGAGCTTGATCCAGCGCTGGCTCTGAGACACTCGAGATGGGGATAGCTGAACGGGCCGCCCACGATGGGTGGACGTTTGGACTCGGCTGTACTGCTGTCGCGGACGTGGACGCGCTGTCGGGTAGAGTGTGGAGAAAAGGGCGTGATGTGGAGAAGTGCGGCATGACTCTAGTCATGTCCATGTTCGCATCCTGGCTCCCGAGAATCCCTACTCCCGGGCCGTCATTCCGTTGTCGTCGGCAGGGCCGAGAAACCGCCACTGGTGGTATAGGAGTGTGGTGTATCGAAGGATACGAGTGATGCCTTAAGTGAGGCGGCGGAAGCTGTGGAAGGCCTATGTTCGTTCGTCTTCTCTGTTGTTGCACCGGCGGTCCTGGTGTCGGAAGGGGCGATGTCGGACCCTGTGGCTTGTCGTGTGAGGGGTGAGGCGCTGTATCAAACGTCGCGTATCGTGTTGGTGCCGATCCCGGGGCCGATCCCTGTCCGCCGCGCATCTGTCCCGAGGATCGAGCAGTCGTTCGCACAGCTTCTGTCGACACTGGCGTCGCTTTCGCATCATCGTCCAGGTGTTGGCCGCCATACTCGGCCTGCTTCTGTCCATCTTTCAGCTCTTGCTTGACTCGCCTGTGCGCCTGCAAGCCACGTGTTTGGTCATCCCTTCCCAGTGCCCACGTCAACGGCGCAAAGGCTTCCGGAACAAAAGACTGCAGGCCCGGATCTTCCAGTAAGAGCATGCCGGTGTTCCCCATGACCGTATCGTGCATGGCTCCTGGCTGCATCGCCTCACTTCCAACGGCACCCTGCACGTCCATGTCACATCCCGACAATCCGGCTCTGGCAAAACTCATCGGCTGCATGTTGGCGCCGGTCACGAGCTGTTTCTTCACACGCCCAAGCTCAGCAAGACCCCAGCTCACTCTCTCTACGGCTAGACTGGCGAGCTCGTGCACTCCATTCTTCTGAAGTTGCAGGAACACAACATATGCCTTCTCCACCTTCCCGATGCGACTCAGATCCGCCGTCTCCATTGCGTCGAGGAGGAGTATCATGCAGGAGTTGAAGGCCTGTTGGCCCATGGTCCAGCAGATCAGCGCTGCGGGGACGCGAGCGTGGAAGAACAGAAAGGCGGTCAAGAGATCTTCGGAGGAAGAGAGTACGAGGGCTCGACCCCTGAGTGACGCTTTCGGCGACGTTGGTGAGGGGTGGGTAGAGATAGGAGTGTTCACCGGTTGAAAACACGAGGGGGCCGATCTTGCTACTGGTGACGTCTGATGCGAGTAGCTATGTGCTCCTTGTTTTTCGAAGCGCTGACGATTAAGCAATATGAGATACGTATGCGTTTTGCAGTAGAACACTGGGAGTGTAAGCAGTCGTTGCGCAAAGTCAAAAGGCTCGAAATAAACGAACCAGCAGCCATGGCTCCGAGCGGCCATTCTGGTATCTCTTTACCCTCGTCAAGCCACGTCTCATCGAACTGGAGCATTTCCGGCATCGTTTCCAGTAGTCCTTTGAGCAGATCGGTGAATTCATCGATCCTGGGATTGGTCAAACGGTCACTGCTTAGAATCTGCCTCGCCAGTAGAGTAAAGTGGTTCACAAACTCGCCAAACCTCAGCATCCGGGTGTCTGTTGTGAGCTCGAGGGGCGGGGGACAGTCGCCAATTCCGCTGATTCCCAATGGTCTACCCAGTGTCATGGAGTATTCCTGGTCCATATGGAGCATCCACCACCAAAGTGTTTGCCGTATAGAGCACTCTCTTTGTGTAGGCGGTGCTGGATCGAGGTATTTGGGATGTCGATGTAGTCCGATGGAATGGGCAAGTCGTATGGTTGTTCCGAACAACGTCCACGCGTCCAAAAAGCGACCACTGTTCGTCAAAAACGGCCCGATCATTATGAGCGCCTGGATACCGAGGAGAGTAGGTTTGTGCATGAAAGAAGCCATGCGCAGCGCTTGCATAGCTGCGGCAACTGCAAAGACTATTAGATCGCGCGGCAATGAGAAAATGCTCAGCATAACTGACTGTATACGTTTCCCTTTTGCATCTCTTCCCTTGTCGTCTCTGCGTTCCACTTTCCGCCGGACTTGTCCCAGGCAGAATGCTGAGCACCCAAGGCCAAGGCTGCGAAAAGCAATGCCAACATATCGGGACATACCTTGGCGTTGTGTTTGCCATCACACAAGAAGCGCTCGACTTCGCTCCTCGTGATTTCCAGAGGAACGTGCGGAAATGCACATATTCGGACGCGCCTTTCGAAAAAGTCGAGGTACTCGAAAAGCTCTTCTATACGGGGAAGACAGCTAAGTAGCTCCGGGATGCACTCGTCCGGGGTGGCTTTGAAGAGCGTAGCGAACGGATGAGGTGGTGGGCTTTTGCTCGTATACATCTCAGGGCCTCGAGGCATGAGATGTGCAAGCGACTGCGTTGACATTGGTGCGAGGTTGATGCTGGCCCACTAATTGGCGTTAACTTGATACGCGACGACGCAGAAACGCCTTACATCTACGACGACATTGGCTAACCCTGGACTTCCAAAGTAGATGCTGTCAGACCATTCAGATCCGTGAAAGCGCCGCTGCCTCGCTGCGCGACGTTTCTGGGCCGAACTGGCTGGTCGTTCGCTTGGGTGTGAATCTGGCGAGGCTGCTGGATCTGAATCATCATCCTCGAGGGGAATTTTGCAGGCGCGTAACCGCTCCTTGAGTCGAAGATTTTCCGCGCGAAGCTTGCGAATCTCATACGATTGTTGGATCGGTGCATAGTCGCCGCCTTCTGCGATAAACTGGCATTCTTTGGGTGCACCCCGGGCGCAGCAAGCTGTGCACGGTTTCGTACGATCGCACTGTGTACAATAAGCCCACGCTGTCGCGCGAAGGCAGCTCGAAAGCGGGGGTTTGCTGACTTTTGCTTCGTCGAGGGATGCTTACCTTCACTTTCCGCTCGCGGCATTTGGTACAAGAGAGTAATTGGCGTGGCTGTTGCGCTTGCTGCCGTCTCCTACTGCCTTCGGCTAGAGTGGAAGGCGCGCGAATGGCCGTGTGGACATTCTCGGTAGAAGAGGCTGTCGTTCTGGTAAGGTTGAACACATGAGCTGGTTCACTCATTCTGGCTTAGGACCAACTCGTCGCGCCAATCAAAGCCGGGCGTCCAGAGGTATGGAGTGCAAAGGTGCGATGATTGTAAGATGCAGAGGCTTGGGTCGCTCGGAGAAGTACGGCGTTGAGCGGAGGGAGTCTATATAATCAGTCGACCGGGATAGTGACAGGCTGGACCAAGCCGCTCTATTGGGAGAGTAACGGAAAGTAATGCCTTTTAACAATACCGCTTAGTGACGGCGATTAGATCTGAAAATCCACGTTTGCGCCTGAAGCCACATTTCCAGCCATGGTTGGTGCAATTGGAGAGCGTGAGAAGCGTGCCGAGCAGTGAAAGTCGGCGCGCTCTCACCGAACTTTCGACTGCCACATCGGTCGTGGTGCATTGCAGCTGTATGCTAGCCTTTGGCAAGGAACCGTGATCAAGTCGCACAGGAATATCGCCAAGCGCGTGAACCACATACGGGATGAAAGGGGGTTGGAGAGGACCCATGAACCAGGTCGGAATAATACAAGTTACATGATACACAGATCTGGCACCTTACCACTAAGGCGGGCCGATCCTCTAGACCCCCTTCCCCAGCCATGCGGCCTGCTCCCAACCTGTCGGATCGCTTGCCTCGTTTCTCGTTGGTGCGGTGCATGGATTGCTTTTTGCCCTCGCTTCCAAAACGCTGACAGGCAGCCAACCAACACAACGAGCGCGAGGGCTGTCGACTGCAAGACGGGTGCGCCTTTGATACGCCTGAGTTGGATCGTCCTCCGTTGTTGGTGCAATAGTGGCGTGCGTGGCTTGCATGGCTCGCAGCAGCGCTCGTGTTGAAAGCTGTCGCCGATCCGGTGTACAATCGACCACCGTTCGGTCACATTACAGCCTCACGTTTCGTGCCCTTGCTTGTCTTTGCTCTGCACCAAAACCCCTGCGCAGAGGTCGATGTGCGCAAATTCCAAATCAGCGAGCTGCTTTGCACAGTACCTGCGCAGTCGGAAGAGCGCGTCACACCAAACGCCTCATTCCCAATAGGATGGACCTGGCCGTCCCTGATATCGAAAATGTGGTCGAGTGCCTAGAGCGTCACATGTTACGCCATGCCGCTACACGACATCTGGAATCGATCAGGGTAAACCGCAGCTGCAGTGGGATTGTGAGACAGCCGGCGGACTCGCGAATCTGGCAGCATCTGTACCTCGCCTCTTACTTAAGTGGTTCCGTTCGTCCGCAACACGTCGTCAATATTGCCGTTGACAAAGACAAGGCTGCGCAAAGGCCGTCTGCATCCGTTATCTAGTGATCAATTTAGATAAGTTGATTGCAAGGTGCGAGAAGGTCGCTATCGCCTTCGGCAATGGGTGCTCTTTGTGGTTGTATTATATCATATCTGCATCCCGATACAAAAGCTCCACGGGAGTAACCCAGATTTCTCGGTGATAAACATCAACGGAGTGCATCTTGACGAGCCATTGGTCGCCCGATTGAAAGGTTATACCAGGCACTTCCTTGACACTGACTCTAATCGATTCGTTGGTCGTGTACCCGGAAGCGCCTCGTCCAACAGAGGTGAACCTGATCCAAGCACTAAATGTATCCGGCAGCAAAGCTTCTTTGTAGTAGAATGCCCGGTTGAAAGCCTGGACAGTCCAATAATGAGTGGCGTTATTCTTAGTTGCGCCAATGATCCTCTCTCTAGGGGAAAGAGTGATGATGGATTCTTGAATTTGGCGCAATGAGAAAGGGAGAACAGCACGTGGAGCATTCGTGGTGAGCGCGGCAGAATTGAACTTCTTACCGGTGCGAGCCTCGTACCGGATCGCGCCTTCGATTTGCCAGTGCGCGATCATGTCACTGAATCTGCGTAAAGGACTTGTGACCTTAACATAGGCAGGGACGCCGGAGATCTTGTGCGGAAGAGGCGATGAATGCGCAATGGCGCGCCCCATGGCTGCGATGTAGCGGGAGCCTAAGCCAGGCGATAGATGGCCGTGCTTGACCATATAAGGCGCGACCACCTGTTCTTTAAGCTGCTCTAGAGATAAATCTCGCGAAGGCGGCTCCACGGTGCCTCTAAACATAACTGTAATGTTACGTTCGGCGCACCAGGACGCCGCCGAAGAGCACGCAAGCACCATCATCTCTTCAACCAGGTTTTCGGAACGGATTTCGCTCTGGAACGGACCCTCGGATTTTCTGGTCAGGATTTGGATGACTGGATCGCCGTGAACGAAACGTGCCTGGTCAAGCGAAGGGGGCATCCATGCCAAACCCGCCTGACGGGTGTTTTCGTAAACGCGTACATCGTTACGAGACGAGCTCATTCGAACACCTCCGGCCGCTTTGCGTACACTCCATCGAGCTTTCGCAACGGTATACATGTCTTGCAGATCCTGAAGTTGACTGGAAGTCAATTGAGGGGTCGGACGGGTAGACTTCGACTCAGGAATGTCGCCACCCACGACGATGCTTGACACCTCCCCTCCAGACTGTTCGCCCAAGCATGCGGATGCCTGGGAAGGGGTCATGCTCACCACCTTTCTTATAATACCATGCTGGATCTTGGTCTCGACCAGATTCCCAGAAGCGTCGAGACGGGAGCTAAAGGTGATAACAGGCCGATTGGAATCCAAGCTGAAGTAGTCCTGGGTAGCCCACGTTGGTAGCATGGGAAACGTTCTCTCCGGAATGTATACGGTCTCCGTCATGTGTGCGGCAAGACCAGACAGGACATGGGTTTTGTCGAAGAAAGCAGTTGGGTTAGCAATATGAACATGAACCCAAAACTCGGATTTCTTTCCTTTGACGCGCTCAATCGATATGCCATCATCTATTTCCTTTGCGTCCGGCGCATCGATGCAGAAGATGGTAGCCTCGCCCCAGTCACGACGCAGTTCTGCCATTGAGTCGCGGAAATCTGGATTTATCCTCGTCACTTCGGCTTTGTTGTTCAGAAGCTCCAGGTTGCGTGAAAGGCGTACGGTTGGCAGCATTAGCTGCTCGTCGTAAATAACCCGGTTCTCATGAGGTCCGATGACGCCAATCTCTTGCAGGAAGAGGTGTCCAGTTTTTCGATTCATCGGTACGCCGCGTTCTGTCGTATTGGAATAGTGTTCATCTTCATATAAGCCAGTGGCGTGCAAGATGGAAGTGCAAGCAGAGTGCATGTTTGGCATGCGCTGGAACTGTGCGGTGAGCACCCACGCCTGGAGAAAGTTGATTATCTGTCTGTCTGCATCTGTGAATGCTTCTTGCATAACGAGGCGCAGAGACGACTGCTGTTCGCCGAGCGGATGGCGGGTCCGGCTCGGACCCACGCAACCAACGTTCGGATCGCGATGTTTTCGGCTGGCAGCGATGAGGCGGCGGGCCTTGTCGATGAAATCAGCCACATAAGCCGCGCCACTGCTACGCTTGCGCCGGAAGACGAAGTCGTTGACAAGGGATGCCGAATTCTCGTTGTATTCGCGAATCCACTCCTGCACTGTCTCAACCACCTCGACATCGTTTTTCGGTCTGATGGCGAAGACGTTTGTCAGGCGCTGACTGCGAGCATCGGAGCGAAAGCGGAACTCGTTGTGGTTCAGGGCCTTGCGAACGGCTAGCAGGGCCGACGGAGAGGGAGTCCAGGCTGGATCGCTTTTCGCAAACAGCGTCTTCGCGACCTGTGCCAGCGTCATCATGCGGGTGCGGCTGGCGTCTGCAAGCACCGAGTAGGCCGTGTCGAGCACTGGCGCGTTGATGCGGTAGATTTTCTCGGCCTCCTCGGTGAGCTGGTGGAGCACCGCCTGCACGGGGGCGCCGAGCTCACGCGGGACCTGGACGGAGTCCTTGGGGGTGACGTCTGAGGGCTTCGTCGGCATGTACGGAATCAGCGGCTGCAGCAGCGCGGGATCAACGCAGCCGGCGACGGCGAAGGTGATGGAGGCCAGCTGCGAATGGCACCAGCGGCCGTTAACGGAGAAGAACTGGCTGTTCATGTCCAACTGCTGGACGAAGGCGGCGAGGACGGGCTCGCGGCCGGGCTGCGACAGCTCCACCACGTCTCCAGGCTTGAGAAAGAGCCCAATGGTGATAAGCGACTCGCCCTCTTCGTCCTCGTTGCCCTCTACGTCCATGGCGCGCTCTTCGTCAGCTTGGGAGCTGAAGCTCAGCTTGGACACGTTGTTTTCCATCTCGCCATGGACGGGATGGTTCTGGAAAGCCGACAAGGTGATCTCGTCGGGCCCGCCATGTTCCTCCTGCCACTTCGTCAACTGGCTGCGTATGTCGGGCTTTGCGGGCGCGGTGGCACTGAGCAGGGAGGGGTTGAGGATGGGTGTTGTGGTCGTTGTCGGTGTTGAGGACGGAATGATCTGGGGAAGTTGAATCTATCATCATAGTCAGTTAATGTGCTGGGCGAGCATGGATGCATTGTCCTACAGGCTGGGAGGCGTGCAGCGCTCGCCGTGGCGGCCGCGAGAGGCCTTTGGCTGCGGTGCCATCTCGCAACGTCCTATGCGCAAATGCGCGGCGCTGGTTGGAGAGTTGCCATTGACACTTCCAGCAGATGCTTGAGGTCGGCAGTGGGCGCGGATGGACCATGGTCTTGTCGTGAATGGCGAAGCCAGGAGCGCCTTTCTCGCCTTCTCCAGACGTCAAAAAAGATGGGCGCGAGGGCGCGGCCGCGGAGATGGGCCCGTGCTCGCCGCAAAACCCGACGCGAACTCACATGCTCCGTCGCCGCTTCGCCGCTTCTCCTTCACACCCACACCACACACAAAGGTACGTCTGCTCGTCAATTTTCATCTCCCCCCTCTAGTGATGAATATAATTTTTATAGCATGTATTATCCGAACGGCGCTTGCGTCGGTATGCGGAGTGATATCTTCTGATCCCAATTTTCACACCCTCGTCGCAGCCCACACAGCTTGCAATTCGCGCTGACGGACTCTCAAGGCTGCCAACATGGCTCCGGCAAACGCGCCTGCGGGCCATTTCTCGATTCTGTACTTTGCTGCCGCGTCGACGTTTACCACGAAGGCGAACGAGCACCTGCCGGCTCCGCTCGAGGCGCGCAACCTCTTTGCCAAGCTCGAAGAGAGGTATCCAGGCATCATCGACAAGGTGCTCAGCAGCTGTGCGGTGACAGTGAACCTGGAGTACGTTGATCTCGATGGTGACGATGCCGAACAACTAGATCTGGTCATCAAGGAAGGCGACGAGGTTGCCATCATTCCGCCTGTGAGCTCCGGGTGAAGACACCCTCCTGCGTAAGTTACCCTTATGGCAGGGTAGAAAAGTTGGTGAAGCTCATGCAGACGCGTGTCAGCGTCCCATGACCTGCCTTCGACGCCGCTCCATCATCGTGCGACGCAGCCATCACCCGGGTTGTGGGATGTTGGAGGCCCGCTTGAGAGAGTGAGTGAGTCCATGGGCGGTCGGCATGCCCTCGTCTACCACACGACGGCATGGAGCGTATCGGGTTGAGTCGTTGCATGGACAGATGTTGTTCATCTTGAGGCCTTATTAGACGTTGGAAAATAGCCAAGCTATGTAGTCCGCAATACAATTCCTTTCAAACATCCAGTAGTGTGTGGGCGGGCCAACGTTGACGGAGCCCTCTCTGTGAGGTCAGCATTCCTACGACATGTGTGTCGCATCTTGGCGCGCCGTCTCCAATGACTCCAGACGGCGAGCACCACACCCGAACACCGACATTCGCGCTGTTTGCTCGACCACCGACGGCCGCCACCCACAAATATGGCGGGCGATGCTGATTCATCCATTGATCCTCGTTTGCAGTACGCATCGTCGCTGCCGCCCAGAACACATTCGCAGCCGTCGCAGCCCTACGCGACGGCCTACTATCTCCCAACCTCGCAGCCACCACCACCACCCCCGCAGGTCGCCCCGCAGAGCCACTTTGATCCCGCCCTTGGCCAGACGTCACCAGCGCAGGACTCGCATGACGACGACGAACACGACGAGGGCGACCACGATGGCAGCCCTGGCAATGCAAAGTCGCCTTCGGATCCCAAGCGTCCGCGCGCCTGCGATTCCTGCCGCGGGTTGAAGGTAGGCGTCTACACCCATGGCACGGGACGCGTCGTACTGACAGCAGCAGGTCCGCTGCGACCAGGAACGGCTGGACCAGCCCTGCAAGCGGTGCGCAAAGGCGAACCGCAGATGGTGAGCGCGGTGCCAGATGTTAGGATGCATGAGCTAACAGAGGCAGCGTTACCACACCCCCCACAAGAAAGCGACAGAAGAAGGCCGACAGTCGCGTCGCCGAGCTGGAACGCAAGATTGACGCCTTGACGGCGACCCTACACGCCCAGAAAGGGCCCCCCGGCCCGGGACCAACAGGGCTTCCAGCGGGGCCTCCAGAGGTCAGGCATCACGGAGGCATACCAGAGTACGACGGGCAGGCCGGCGCTGCCACGCTCGCCGAAGGGCACTATAGAGGGGGCACCTATGTCCACGAATGGTCGAACGCGCCTCCATACCAGCAGAGCCGATACCCCGAGATCCCACCCGGCTACACTCCCGCGCAAAACTTACAGCAACGCGGACCAGAAACGAAGCGGCGGAAATTGGCCGATGGCAGCAGCCATCCAGTGAGTGGTCTGGCACCTTTGTAAAGCTTGTGGCTAATCGCTATAGACAATCCCCGAGGACATGGACGCGATCCATCGCGACCTGGCCGACCATCCGGACATGAAGCGGAGCAGGAAAGGAACTGACCATTCGTACATCAACAGCTTGATCGACAATCTGATGACTGCTGAAACTGCCGAGCGCATATTCGTGCGATACGTGAACGAGATCTGCCCCCACTTCCCCGCGGTCCCTGTGCCTTCTGGCATGACGGCGCGAGAACTACGAGACAAAAAACCGCTGCTCTTCCTGTCCATCCTAGCCGGGTCATCCCACGGAGCTGCTGAACAACTTGTTACCCAGGACGTACAGCGAGAACTGACCAAGACGTTGAAGGATCAATTTGCCGACATCATCTGGCGCAACGGCGAGAAATCGCTCGAGATTGTCCAAGCACTGCAAGTCGGTGTGCTGTGGTACCGCCCGCCGCTACACTATGAGCAGCACAACTTTTACATGATGGTGAATTGCGCTGCCGTTATGGCGCTGGATCTCGGCCTTGGACGGCGAAACACGCCGACTGTCATGAAGCTCTCCATCGGACCATTTAAGCGATGCCATCCAAATGCGAGTAGCATCGAGTCACGTCGCACCTTTCTAGTCTGCTACTACCTTTGCATGAGCATCACAATGGTTCTACGGCGGCCGATTCTCTTGCGATGGACCAAGTACATGGAGGAGAGCGTCAAGATCCTCGAGACTTCTCCGGAGGCGCTCCAGTCTGACAAGATACTGTGTCAGCACGTTAAGATGGCGCACATCGGGGAAAACATCTCAGTCCAGTTCTGCATGGATGATCCCTCGGTTGAGGTGGCAATCACAGAACCAAAAGTCGCCTACGCACTGAAAATCTTTGAAAATGAGCTGGAGCAGCTCCGGTCTGAGAATGCACAACTATGGAAAGAGGTCGATCGTGAGTCAAGCTGGTTATTCAAGCAAAACATTGAAGCTAATGTGTGCAGCTGCATTACGTCTTGCGGAGCACGTCACGAACCTCTACGTACACGAAATTGCACTCCATCATAATCAGAGTGTAGCCGACTTTCAGCCCCCCTTTACAGCAGAGGCGTTCACTTCAGGCGTTGGCAAAAAAGAAGCCGTGGGGCCGGCACATATAGGCGCGCTCGGCGAATGCCTCACAGCTACTCATGGCATCCTAGACACAATTTTAAGCGTGCCTCTCGACACCCTACTGACCCTGCCCGTCATATTCTGTAAGTTTTCCAACAAATGTGTGGGTGAAAGTCTGGTTAACAGTACCCGCAGGTGTGCGAGCGATCTACGCCATCGTCTGCCTCATGAAGATGTGGGTATCCGTCACCACCTCCGGCGAGGTCGGCAACATCATCAAGAAAGAGCACCTGAAGATTGAATCATACACCGAACGCTTAGTCAACATGTTCAATGCCATTGTATCTCGCGACGCGCAATCTCCACACGGGAAATTCTATTTTGTTGCAAAGCGACTCCAAGAGCGCTTCGCTCACATCAAGGAAGGCGCATCGCGTACAGAGCAGTCTTCCGAAGCAAACGATGCATCCCGTCCATCTACAGTCAAACCAAACTCAGAGCCACGCTCGCGGCAATCCTCTCAGAATCAAACGCCGCTCCATCTCCTCTCCGAAGTCGCAATGGGAAGCAACGCCTCTACCCCACAGCAACGCACCCAGCCTCAGCAACACCAGCCTACAATGCAGCAATCACAGGCTCCACAACAACAGTCTTTACAAAGCTGGTACCCGGGTGTACCCACCCCCCAGCAGGACGTGATGGGCTTGCCGCAGGGAAATTTCGACCCAAACTTTGACTTTACGCATTTTGATCTAGGAACTGGGTCTGATGCGGATTTGTCGGCGCTGTTCATACCAGATAGCATGCTTTGGACTATTCCGCCAGATTTGGGAATGCAGGGGTATGGGGGTTTTTAGTGAATAGAGGGCGGAAAGGCCGCCAGGTAGGTGAAGTTGGAATTAGTTGGATCATCGCGTGTACACTATGTTGTGTGATGGATAGGTTACTATGCCAGACTACCACACCTCTAGACTTTTAATCGTCGCACAAGCACATCATCAAAAAGACCAAAGACCCTCGTACCCCCACAAGACCACAAACTCCGACTATTCGTACATTCCACCGCACTAAACAGCCATCCCCCCATTGACCCTCAATACCTGCCCGTTAACCCAGCTGCCTCCTTCCCCAGCCAGAAACCCAATCGCGGTGGCAATCTCCTCGGGCGTACCGAGCCGATTCAGTGGATTCCAACTTGCGATCGTCTTAATGAGCTCGTCGCTCTTGCCTTTGTAGAAGAGGTCCGTGCCGGTGGGGCCGGGGGCGATGGCGTTGACGGTTATCTGGCGGCGGCCTAGGTCTTTGGACTATGGGGTTGTTAGGAGATGTGGGTAAAGGGTAGGCAGCAGGTGCGGGCGAAACTTACCAATACGCGAACCATTTGCTCGATGGCGCCTTTCGTTGTGACGTAGAGGAGGTAGTTTGGCATTATGTTGGACATGGCGCAGAGGGAGGTTGAGATGAGGACGACGCTGGAGCCTTCGGTCATATAAGGCGCTGCTTTCTATTTCACGCTGTTAGCTACCTATTCTCACATGGCAACACAATCCCTCCGTTCTGAACCCAATCGCTGTTACCGCTGGGAGAAGGAGAGACGGGATCAACATACCTGCACCAAGAAGAACGGCCCCCGAACATTCAGCCCCATGGCCTTCTCGAAATCCTCCACACTCGTCGCTTCTAAGGTCTTCCCCACAGCCGCCTCGGCCGCATTGGGAATCAGCACGTGAATCTTGCCATCGGTGCCATGCTCCTTCCCCCACTTCACTGTCTCCTCGACCAGGCGCTCGATTTCGGAAACATCACCAGCATCTGCTTTGATAGCCACGCATTTATCGGCGCCGATTTGCGAAACAAGGGCGTCGGCGGCGGATGAATCTGAGGAGTAGTTTATGGCGACGAGGTAGCCTTGCGAGGAGAGGTGGAGGGCGGTGGCGCGGCCAATGCCTTTCGAGGCGCCGGTTATGAGGGCCAGTTTGGGGATTGCGGTCTGGGATGACATTGTTGATGGTGATGGGTTGTCTAATTTGACTTTGAGGTAGTGAATCAGATGCGCGTAATGGAGGTGTCAAGAAGGTTCAAAGTTGATACAAATTCGATGAGGGCTTAAGGGACAAAGCAGCCTCATATTTATACTCGAAATTTCACATGGTCCACTCGACATGGAACCGATTTTAGTATGAGGATTAAAACCGAAGCGGACCGGACATACGCTCAAGTCCAGGGTTCTCATGCGGAACAGCAACTAGACTAACCAGTGCGGCAGCGGCCTTAGAAAAATGTTCAAATTGCGTGAACGCACACATGTAGTTGCTCCAAACCTTCTCTGATATCTCCGGTATCGACATCGAGTGGTGTTCTCGTATGTGAGGCTTGCTTGTAGCCGGTTGTGGAAAATGCCGCTGTGGTGTGTATGACGCAATGCGTACCTGATGCGGGTTCGTGATTTGCGGATCCAGATGGTGGGGGTGCTGAATCAGCAGTGGACGGACTTGTTAGTAACTACTCGACCGCATCGTAAGTCTGTACTGTAAGCTGCCCATTTGCCAGTTGGAACGCGCCACGATGTTGAACGGCTAGTTTTCTGTAGGTGTTTATTAGAATTAGTAGTTTGTGGCGCTCGCGTTGCCTACTCTTCAAGTTTTCGCTGACAGCGACATGGTTGCATGCAATCTTTAACCTCGTTGTGCCACATTCCGGATAGTCGAGGGACATCATACTTATTCTGATCCAGAAAAGTGTCGTAACATTTGCGCTATATCACCTTCTATGGTATTTTAATACCTGTAATCGCCCAAAAGATTACATGGATTAATCCATCAAATCGTCTTCCCCCCCTTTTCTCCATCTCATTACCCCTGAGTATACCACTCCAAAGCACATCTACCCACCGGCCTTTCCTACACTTCTCATTCTCCCACTGAACTTAGAATCGGACACTTCATCCTACAAGTCCATCCGCCAGCCTCCTCGATCCCAGCCTCCTCGATCCCCTCGACCCTTACTTAACCCCGGATGCATGCTAAAGTACCCCATCGCAGTACACCATATACCCTCCGTCAAAACAACACTCGTTAACCAACACCAACGCACACCAGGATGAGCTCTCCGTGATACATATCACTTAATTTGAATTGGGAGAATCCGACGCATCACGCCGTCAGATCCTATCCATAACCCCTCCAGCGCATCTACTCTCAACTTTACCAAAGTCCACCTTAGCACGAATATACTCTCCCCGTCCTTGAAAACGTACTCCACACCAATGCACATTACGATGACCTATTCACACAACCCCTTACTCAACTTTACCAAAGTCCACCTTAGCACGAATATACTCTCCCCGTCCTTGAAAACGTACTCCACACCAATGCACATTACGATGACCTATTCACACAACCCCTTACCCACACTCACTCTAACACATAAACGTCAGGTGCACGCATCCGATGAACCACAAGCACAAGCAAGACAAACATCATAGTCATTACCCATCTGAGCTAAGCCCAAATACCGCCATATCCACGCGATGCCAAAAACGAGCGCTCAAACAGCAAAATGCCCAATCCACACATGCCCCCTGCCTGACCCAAGAGATAAGGAAAAAAGTGATAGTGAAGGGGGGTATATCCATGAGCGCCAAAACCACGGCACGACCTCTTGTGCCATGTCCGAAAAACAAAAGCCAATACGATGCGCCGCCACCCGAAACCATGAGTGTTTCCATGTTCGCCTAGCTGGCGACCGGACCCGCGCGTCATCCATTTAATCTAACAACGTTCCAACGCGTACCGGTATTATCCTCACTGCACTACACCGTGAGACGTACAAGGCTGCTAGTATTGAAGTTGATGCGTAGGACAGGCACCTCGTCCCTTCTTCTCCCACCACTGCCGAATGCACTCCTACAAAGTATGGTTAGCCACGTTCCAAATCCCAACATTCCAGCACGGCTCGACTTACCTCATGGAACTTGCACCAACAAACCAACCTCGCCATCTTAGCTCCCGTCTCAAACTCCTCAAAACAAATAACACACTCGGCCTCATCCCCATGCTCATCAAGACAATCCTTCTCGGTGGCGACGTACGGATACATACCACGTGCCGACATGCTAAGTCGATTCCCACTGCTCCCTCCTTCGCCATTCCCAGCCATTGCAGCAGCATTGCTCATGCCGCGGGTCCGTTGGCTAGGTAGACTTTGCGATATCTGTTCCGCGGGCACCGATGGTGGCGATCCGGAATGTATAGCGATGCAGTCTTCAACGTGCTGAACGCGGTCTGCGTCGTCGCCATTCGGACCTTTCGGGGGAAGTTCATTTCCGCAAATGGGACATTCGTCTTCTTCGGCGATCTGGCGACGAGGTGCAGGTGGAGCTTGGGGAGCTGGTACCAATGCTGACGGGGAAAGGCCACTTTGCGAAAGGGCTAATCGTCGGATCATGCTGGGCGTCATGTTTCGAGCATCGATTTGTGGATGCGTTGAGGGATGCATTGGGGTGGACGAGGTTGAGCTTGGAAGAGGTCGTGAGTGGGTCCTAGCTTGATGATTGTAACCCGCGGGAGGATCAACATATCCTGATGGAGGTGGTTGAGTTGGCGGCCACAGATCTGCAACACGTGTGCTGCCCTGATAGCTAACTCTTCTATCCATAAAGGGATCGCGTAGTCGAGGTGATTGTCCATGGCCAACGGTCTGCGCGTTGTCATTAACGCTTTGGGATGATCGATGCCCACGCGGCCGTCCGTTGTGGAAAGGGCTGGGCCCTGGATGTTGCGGCGTTTGAGGTGGTGGTGAGAACTGAGGATAGTTTGAGATGTCGGCGGGCGAATATGGCGGTGGTGGGCTGTAGTTGGGATCGGGGACGCAGGGGTTGCAAACGCGGACCTCCTCGCCTCCGCCTAGCGCTGGGTTGCGGAACGGACCGAAGGCGGACATGGCAGCGTCATCGTCTTCAGCCGTCAAGTCGATCATGTTGGCAGTGTCCGGTGATGGATGGACGATGAACTGGCGGGGGATGGTGATACGGTGGGGCGAGCATGCTGCACAGACAACTCTACCGCACTTCCTACGGGACGTTAGCTTT